>Ga0209167_10000064_pt1 | contig 117552 bp, 103 predicted proteins | sample Coa_R1_9_FD_187154 | JGI IMG/M metagenome (GOLD analysis project Ga0209167, IMG submission 187154) | Surface soil microbial communities from Centralia Pennsylvania, which are recovering from an underground coalmine fire - Coalmine... | ecosystem: Environmental > Terrestrial > Soil >... | reverse complement strand
GCAGGTTTTCCTCTGCGCTTGGAAATCCCGCCGACACCGCGGGATTCCCACTTTCCCACCGCTTCGGCGGCGGGCCATCTTCACGACTCCGAGCAACACCGAAACGGCGGACCAATCACTTGCTCATTAACGCGGACATTTTGATTTGCTAACAACAGGAAGAAGAGGCGTCATTCGTTGAAAGCGGCGAGGACTTGGCCAGATTCGTTTAGGAGGCGCAGCGGTGGCGGAGCCTTGATGTCCGGAACACTTAGCCAACTGAACGAACCTCCCGGAAAATATCTAAACGGGACCAAGGCGAGGGTCGAAGGATCTATGGAATTGGGCTTTTGTGGTTCTGGAAGGCTGGCCTTGTTGTTCGGATCGGTCAGGAAAACTTGGGTGTTGATCATCGCCGGGGGAGACTGGCCGATCGCTGCAGTAACGCCAAAATAGCTCGCTTCGACGCGCTTGAAGCCTCTTGTGTCGTAGAGGTCCAAAGTGTAGCGCGGCACGGTAGTGTAGGTGTAGGCCGGGCTATCGGGGGGCGTATTCCTGCTGGTCATGAAGTCGAGGGTGGCATACGCCCAAGTGTTACCGGAGGGGTCAAAGAGGCGGATGAAGACGCGGGATGAATGCGATTCCATGTCGTGTACAGGGTCCGCACCGGTCCGGTTGCTGCTCATGAGCAGCGCGATGGTTGCACCGCTGGGTGCGGTGATTGGGATGGCGGTGCGCATGTTCATTTTTGCGTTAGCGAGATTTGTGCCATGCGAATAAGGCGCGCCCAAGAAACCCTCGTCGTCCACGATGGTCTTCTTTAAGCCCTTGGCGAGAATTGAGGTGATGGTGAGCGCGTGAGTAGTGGAGGCGAAAAGGCCGGCATGCCCGTCTGCGGAAAGCAGGTCAAGGTGCGCTGCTGAGTCGTGATTGGAAAAGCGGGCAAAAGACTGGCCTTGAGAGGTGAGGAATTCGACGGTCTGGCTGGAGTCGGAAGATATTGTGAAGGCGACAATTTTTTGCCCGGCACCGTCGGTTAGAAAGAGGCGCTGCTGATTCTGCTGAGTGTGTCCGGTTGGCGCGAGAAGAAGGACAAAGACAACGGCGGGGAGTGTCTTGAGGAGGCTGTGAAGGCGGCTTTGCGTAAGAACGCTTGTCATAGAGTTGGAATTCACATTTAGTAACATAGAAAATAGACGAAATCAACCGGTGTGCATGAATCGCTGCGAGGCGCAGAGTCAGTCTGCCCGCTGAATGCTGGTCGGAGCCGCTCAGAAGAGCGCACAGGCTCAAGCCTGTGCCACTCAGACGAGGCGACGGCAGGTCCGAGGCGCGCAGGCACATCGAGGAAATCGGGCGGCGAGGCAACGTGCCGGAACATCTGCAGGAATGGCAAAGCGGCGTCGAGTCGCCGCACTCCAAAAAGACGGAATGCAAAGGCGAAAAGCCGCAGACCTTCAGAATGCGAAGGTCTGCGCTACAGAGGCGCACAGGCAAAGGAATTAACATTGTCGGCTTGGTTCGCGACGGCTTACTGCCGCGATAAGAAAATAAATGAAAAAAGAGTAGCAAAGCCAGTCAAGGACTATATGAAGCGTGCACGGCGACGTAGCCGCCGTGTTCGGCGTCGGGTTCGAGGAAGACTTTGAAGTCTTGGACGTTCATGGGCCTACCGTAGCTTATCCGCAGGCAATTGACTGACTTTCTGAGTGAGATTGTTGGCGGCGGCGAATTTGCGGCTCACGGCAGCAAGCAGATCCCCATTCTTCTGCAGCTCCTTCTGGAGGATTTGGGCCTGGGCGGAGGCGAGGGGCCAGTTGGCGGATTCGGCGGCTTCGGTGATGCCGGGAAGTTCGAGATGGGCATAGGTGAAGCGGGCGGCGTAGATGTCATGCTTGAACCACGGGCGTCCGGGAATGCCTTCGGGATTGCACCAATTGCGTTCGACCTGCATGAGGGAGCGATTGAGAGCGTCAGCGGCAGCAGGAGCAATTTTTCCGGCGGCGAGAGCCTGAGCGGTGGCGGCGTTGAGGTCGCGGGCGGATTTTTCGAAGGCGTCAATGGCCTGATTGAGCGGAGCGAGATTCATGTGAGCGCTGAGGTGGCTGGAGGCGTCGAGTTCGCGGACATAGAGGCGAATCTGTTGCGCGTAAAACGTGAAATCATACGGGAGGATGTCGCTATTGGCGAGGCGGAGGGAGAGCGCGCCCCAGAGCTGAGTCATCAGCGTGTGATAACGGTAGCCCGGGTCGCCGAAGTGATTGATCCAGTAGAAGTCGTCGTAGGCGGAATGATAGACGCCGTAGGGGCCATTGAACTGGAGAAGCATGGTGGGAATGCCGAGGTAGTTCAGGAAGACGGTGTGGTCGGAGCCGCTGCCGATGCGGGTTTCGACGAGTTGGGAATCGGCGACATTCTTTTGATTTAATTCGCGGGCGCGCGAGGCTCGCCATTCATCGTAGAGAGTTTTGCCGGAGGGCGCGGGCAGGGAGCGGCTGACTTCTACGAGAAGCGGCGCGAGGGAGCCGACGGCGCTGCCGTCGAAATCGGGGCCGGAAGCAGAAGAGTCCACGTTCAGATAGGCGATAGCGTTTTTCTTCAGTTTATCGGCGTACTGCTCGCCCCATTCGGTGGAACCGGTGAGCGCGTATTCCTCGCCATCCCAATCGCCAAAAACGAGAGTGCGTTTGGGGCGGATGCCTTTGCGGAGCAGCGCGCCGAGGTCGCGGGTGAGTTCCAGCATGGAGGCGGTGCCGCTGGACGGGTCCACGCCGCCGAAGACCCAGGCGTCGCGATGATTGCCGAGGATGATCCATTCGTTGGGATGCTCGGAGCCGGTGATGCGGGCTTCGACGTCATAATAAGGCTCGATTTTCTGGTTCATCGCGACTTTGACGTGGACGCGGGCTTGCGAGCCGCCGAGGTGATAGGTGAAGGGCAGGGCGCCTTGCCAGCTTTTCGGCGCGGCAGGGCCACCGATATTTTTCAGGATAGGTTCCGCATCGCGCCAGGAAAGCGGGACGGCGATTATATGGGGCATAGAAACGGCTTTGTCGGGAGAGATGTGCTTTGCGCCGGGGACGGAAGCCCAGCCGGGAGTGGTGGGGTCGCCGGGTTCGATGAAGTCGTAGGTGATGGAGCCGCGCTGGATGTGGCTGGCAGGGCCCCATGGGCCGTTGGGAAAGACTTTGCCTTTGGCGTAGCCGTCTTCGGCGGGATCGGAATAGATGAGGAGGGCGGCGACGCCGAGTTTTTGGGCGGTGTAGGCTTTGAATCCACGATAACTGTAGGGATTGGAGTAGCGGACGAGAACGATTTTGCCGCGGACGTCGATGCCATGCTGGCGGAGGAGCGCGTAGTCTTCAGGATTGCCGCTGTGGGCGTAGACGACGGACGCGGTGACATCGCCGGAGGCGGAATAACCTAGATAGGCGCCGGAGATGGCGGGATTTTTGGTGTCGGGGTCTTGCGGGTAGGCGTCTTCGCGAAGACTAGCGCGGAAATGAGTGGGAGAGAGAAGTTCGACGAGGGCGCTGCGGGGAGTGGAATTGAGGACATCGTATTCGTGGATCTGGACGTCTTCGAGGCCTTGCGCGCGCCATTGCTGGGCGAGCCATTGGGCGAGCGCGTTGTTGCGCACGGAGCCAGCGGGATGAGGTTCGGCGGTGAGGTAGCGATGGAAGGAGCGGACGTGTTGCGGCGAGGCCAGGACGAGGAATTGATGTTCGACGGAGCGCTCGCGGGCAGTGGAATTGGGAGTGAAGCCGAGCATGTGGATTTTGGGGGAGGCGGCCAGGGCGAGAACCGTCACGGAGAAAAGCGCGAGCGAGAATGAGAGCGCGATGCGACGAGTTGAGATTGTGCTGTTCACTGGCGGCCTCCGGATGAAATGGAAATGAACTGCGAGACTTCGGTGACGGATTCGAGCAGAGAATTTGCGAGGAATGATATTTCGTACGAGGAGATGGTGAAGGGCGGGGCGAGGAGGATATGGTCGCCGCGCAGGCCGTCGGCGCAGCCTTGAATGGGATAAGTGAGGACGCCACGGCGAAGGGCGGCGTCGTAGACGCGCGTGGCGATGTTTGCGGATGGATCGAAAGGCTCGGGCATTTTTGCTGTTTGTCCAAGGGGGCGCACAAATTCGATGCCGAGGAGCAGGCCGGTACCGCGAACGTCGCCAACAATCGAGCGGGCGATGGGAAGTTCGCGAAGGGGTTCGAGGGCACGGAGAAGTTCGCGACCCGCAGGCGCGACGCGGGCGAAAAGACTTTTCTCGGCGATGTAATCGAGCACGGCAAGTCCCGCGGCGGCGGACACAGGATGTGCGGAGTAGGTGAAGCCGTGGAGAAATGCGCCGGAGCCTCGTTCGATGGCGGAGGCGATGCGTCCGGTGACGAGGACCGCGCCGAGCGGGGCGTATCCGCTGGCGATTCCTTTGCCGACGAGAATGATGTCCGGCTCGACGTCCCAATGGTCCACGGCGAAATTTTTACCGGTGCGGCCCATTCCGGTCATCACTTCGTCGGCGACGAGCAGGATGTGGTTGCGGCGGCAAATTTCGGCGATGCGCGGGAGATATTCCGGCGGAGGAGCGACGGCGCCGAGGGTTGCGCCGGAAATGGGTTCGACGAAAAAGGCGGCGACGTTTTCCGCGCCGAGGGCACGGATTTTATTCTCAAGATCGTCCGCGCATGCGACAGCGCACGAGGGATACTGCAAGTCGAGCGGGCAGCGGTAGCAGTAGCAGGGGACAATATGATTTGCTTCCGGCACTAACGGGAGAAAAGGGGCGCGGCGTTTGACGTTTCCGGAAAGAGCGAGCGCGCCGAGCGTGGCGCCGTGATAGCTTTGCGCGCGCGAAATGAATTTTGTGCGCAGAGGCTCGTTGCATTCGAGAAAAAATTGGCGGCAAAGCTTGAGCGCGGTTTCGGCGGCTTCGGAGCCTCCGGAAGTGAAGAGGACGCGGCCGGGGCCGTCGGCGGAATCGTGAAAATTGGGCGGCGCGAGAGCGAGCAGGCGACGGGCGAGTTCAGCGGCGGCGCGAGTTGTGAATTGCGAGGAGTGCACGTAGGCGAGCGAGCGGGCTTGCGCGGCGATGGCGTGCGCCACGGAAGCGGCTCCGTGGCCGATGGAAACGACGGCGGCGCCACCGGAGGCGTCGAGAATTTTTTTGCCGTCGCGCGTGAACAGGAAGCAGCCTTCGCCGTGCACGACTTCGGGATACGTTTTGCGGAAGCTGCGCGGGAAGAGGGCTGGCGTGAGTTTTTTAGTGGGCGCGTTGTCGGCCAAGTCGAGGCTCCTGCAAACGGGATGCCGCGTTTGCGGAAAACGTGGAGCGATTCTAGCAGAAATGGCGCAGAAGATTTGCGAATGAACGACAGGCATGGGTCAAATGCGAATACTTCGCGCGGATAAGGCGCGCGATAGGAGGGAGACTTTCGAGAGGCATTTCCTGTCGCGGTTGAAACCGCGACCCACAAAACTGTGCGGCGATTCTAGCAGAAATGCGCCGGCGGATTTGCGAATGAGCGAGGCGCGCTTCTGAAATCGAAAGGCAGGCTGCTCACCGCCGTTCGCGGCATTTTCAGGTTGGCTGTTTGCCGCAGCCGGCGGGATGACACGGCGGAAAGCGAAAAGCCGCAGATTCGCAAAGGGCGCGATTCTGCGCTACAAAGGCAAAGGCAAAGACAAAGAACAAGGACAAAGACAAAGAACAAGGACAAAGACAAAGAACAAGGACAAAGACAAAGAACAAGGACAAAGACAAAGAACAAGGACAAAGACAAAGAACAAGGACAAAGACAAAGAACAAGGACAAAGGCGATTCGCCGTTTGACTTAAACGGCGGCGGGATGACATGCGACGATTGACATGGGACGGGGGGATTTGCGAATGAGCGAAGGGGCAGTTTACTATGTTGCGGCGGGCGGGCGTCGCGCGATACAACGTTTTGTTCAGGCTGGTCATCGGGAGCATCTGGACAGGTTTGAGCATCTGAATACGAAGCAGCCAGGAGACGCTGATGAAAAAATGCGGTTTGATTTGCGCGCTATTAATTGTGGGGCTGGCGCTGCCGGCGGCGGCGAGTTCTTCGCGAAGCGATGACATCAGCCGGATTCAGCAATCCACGGATATTTTCAAGGACATTGTGGACGCGCCGGACAGCTCGTTTCCGCTGGACCTGCTGCAATCGGCGCAGTGCATCGCGATTATTCCGAGCGTGCTGAAAGCGGCGTTTGTTATCGGCGGGAGTTACGGCAAAGGAATTGTGACGTGCCGGCTCGGAGAAAAGAATGTAAGCCGGGAATGGAGCGCGCCGGCGTTTGTGACCCTTGGCGGCGGAAGTTTTGGATTTCAGATCGGCGGGTCGGCGACGGATTTGATTCTTGTGTTTCGGAACCGCACCGGACTGAAGAGGCTGCTGAGCGACAAGTTCAAAATCGGAGCCGACGCGAGCGCCGCGGCAGGCCCGCTGGGACGCCATGCGGAGGCCAGCACGGATTTGCAGTTGCACGCCGAGATTCTGAGCTATTCGCGCAGCCGCGGAGTTTTCGCGGGGATCAGTTTGAATGGAGCGGTTTTTCAGCCGGATCAGAGTGGCAACGAGGCGCTGTACGGCAACGGGGCGAGGTCGGAGGGTATTTTGACCGGGAAATACGCGGCGCCGGCGGAATTTTCGCCGCTGCTGGCGGAACTCAAGAAATACGCGCTGTAAACGAGACGCGCGCAGAGGGTCCGCAACTCTCCGGTGCAGTGCGCGCGACGGGGAGAGGGGAAGCCCCCGCCTCTACAAGCGCGAAATCAAAAATAAACCGCAGCCTCGAAGTTGTGAATTCCGCGGCACAACAACGAAAGAACAGCGGAAATGAACCACGCCAAAAAACCCCCGCCCTTCGCGGAAGGAGCTCAGGATGGGGCACCCGAACGAGCAAAGCAACTCCACAAGCCGAAAAGAGCGCAAAGTATTTCGGACTGCCCTAGCGAGAAAATTCAGCGGTGGCGCGCGGAATGAGCGGCGGCTTTTGCGACAACTTTGGGTTTGCGCGGGCCGTAGTCCTGACGAGGACGGGCAAAACCTTCGGTTGAAATCATCACGCGGAATTCGCGGACCATCTCCGCGTCCCACCAGCCACGATTCACTTCTGCTTGAATAATTTCCCAGGCTTCGCGCGGCGGCAGCGCGGCGCGATAGGGACGTTTTGTGGTGAGCGCGTCGTAGACGTCGGCAATTTGCAAAATGCGCGCGGTCATAGGAATTGCGTTGCCGATCAGGCCGTCGGGATAGCCAGAGCCGTCCCAGCGTTCGTGGTGGTGGCGAATGATGGGCAGAACGGTGCGAAAAGATTTGAGCGGAGAGCAAATGTGCTCGCCGACGGAGGGATGCTGCTTGATCACGCCGCGCTCGTCGGGCGTGAGCGGCGCGGGCTTGAGGAGGACGGCGTCGGGGACGATGACTTTGCCTATGTCGTGAACCACTCCAGCGCGGCGGAGCGCGGTAATGTCGTCCTGCGGAAGGCCGAGGCGCTCGCCGAGGCGCGCGGAAAATTCCGCCAGGCGCGTGCAATGGCCGTGGGTGTAAGGGTCGCGGGATTCGATGCTGAGCGCGAGAGTGAAGAGGACGGATTCGGCGTTTTCGAGTTCGTCGGTGAAACTCTTCAGGCGCAGCAGAGAGTGAACGCGGGCGTTGAGTTCGCTGATGTCGATGGGCTTGTTGAGGAAATCGTCGGCGCCGGCTTCGATGCCGCGAATGCGATCGCTCTTTTCCGAGAGGCCGGTAATCATAACAACGGGAATGAGGCGAGTTTCGGCGTTGGATTTTAGTTCACGGCAGATTTCGAAGCCGTCGCGGCCGGGCATCATCACGTCGAGAAGAATTAAGTCGGGCGGGAAGGAAGCACATTCGTGCAGGGCGGAAAGGCCGTCAGCGGCGGTGCGCACTTCGTAGCCCTGGCGTTCGAGGAGCGTTTGGAGGCCGGCGCGAATTGCAGGTTCGTCATCTACGATGAGGATTTTTTCGCTCATTTTCCTGAAACAGACACCGAACCGGGTGGGAATTGCTAGCATACGATTGCCGGGCGATACGCGCAACAGAAAATCGAGCCGAGCGCGACGGAGGCAAGAAGGTGAGTTGATCGCTAGCGAGGCGGCGTCGTTAAGTGTGCCTGCGTTAAGTGGCAAAGCGGCGTCGAGCCGCCGCACTCCAAAAAAGCGAATGCGCTCGTGGCTGAAGCGAAAAGCCGCAGATCTTCGCAATGCCCCCGGCTGACAGCGTCGGGGTGAAGAAGTTCTGCGCTACAGAAGCACGAGGTGGCGTGTGCGCGCTGCGCGTGACGGGCGCAGCAAACAACGCCTCGCCACGGCGAGGCTCTACGGAGGCTGGCAAAGCAGGAGCGCAACGACGCAACGTCGCCTCGGTAACAGAGTCGCGACTCGCGAGTCGCGCGGGCAGGGCAAGCCCTGCCCCTACGAAGGCGAATGGCGCGGCAAAGGGTCAGGCATCAGACCGGACCGGGGTTGCGGCGGAGGGTGGCGGAGACGGTGGCGCGGGGCTCGCTGGCTGGAGCAAAGACTTCGTTGTCGTTGTCCATGGCAAATGGTTTGAGGTTCACGGGCTCGCAAGAATTTTCGGACAGGGCGAGGCGAATTTCGGCGATGGCTTCGAAATTGTCGAGTACGGCGTGGCCGAGGGCGTACAGCGCGTGCTGCGGGGATTTGCTTTCGCGCGCGGCGAAAGTTTCGACGAGAGTTTTGCGGACGCCGTGCCACATGGTGGAGAAGGGCATCTCCGGTTCAGGAAATTCGTAGCTCCAGTTGGCGTCGAGCGCGGCGGAAAAAATGATTTGCGAGCGCGATTCCAAAGTGGTGTAGGGATCGCGAAGAAAATTCTCGAAGGATGCGCCGGAAGTTTTCAGAAGAAGCAAATCCTCGATTCCCGATTCGAGGACGAGTTTTTCGCGTGTGGCGTGGATGTGAGCCGCGCGCTTTTCATTGGCGCTGGCGATAAATGCGGAGTTGTGGCCTTTGTCGCCGATGGTGACGCGGGACCAGGGACGTTCGCTGATCTGCAGAGCGACGCGGGAGACTTGAGGATTGTAAGTTAAGAAATGCTCAGAGAGATGAAACGCGAATTCCTCGATGGCTTCGGCGGGATACTGCCGGGCGAGAACGTAAACGGTATTCTTGATGGTGTCGGCGGGAAGAATGGTGCGATTGTCGCCGGCGGTGTGGGCCGCGTCGAAGGCGCCTTCGAAACGCGTGGAAACGGTGAGGTCTTTGACTTCATGAAGACCGCCGCGATGCATGACGCGCAGGAGGCGAACGCGCGATTCGCCGTAATCGTTGTGTGCGAGTTTGATGTTCATAGGCCGCTCCGAAAAGAAATGAATCATGCGCCTGAAGCAGGGCGGAGCGCAATCAGTAGCTGATTTTGTCGGGCTTTTGCTCCCAGGCGCGAAAGACATGCAAGGCGTCTTGGCGCAGGAGTTGCGCCATGGGAATTTTACGCGCGGCGGCGGGCTTTTTCACTTCGGCATAAATCAGCGAATCATCGAAGCCGGCGTGCGCCGCGTCGGCGGAATTCGCCGCGTAATAAATTTTTTCGAGGCGGGCCCAGTAAATTGCGCCGAGGCACATCGGGCATGGTTCGCAGGTGGCGTAGATGTCGCAGCCGGTGAGTTCGAAGGAAGCGATTTTTTTGCAGGCGGCGCGAATGGCAAGGATTTCGGCGTGAGCGGTGGGGTCGTTCATCAAAGTGACCAGGTTGGCGCCCTGGCCGAGGATTTTTCCTTCCTTGACGACGAGAGCGGCGAAGGGGCCGCCTTTGCCGGAGCGGACATTTTCCATAGCGAGGGCGATGGCCTGGGACATGAAGCGTTCGGAATTTGAGGCGCCAACTGGCATGAGCCGAAGTTCTCCGCAGAAGAGCGAGAAGAGTATATGCGACGGGAGCGAAAAAGCCGCAGAGCTTCGCAAAAAAAAATCGCGAAGTTCTGTGCTACAAAGTGCAAAGGCAGCGGCAAAGCACAAAATAAAACGAAAAGGCCGCAGATTCGCAGAAGACGCGATTCTGCGCTACCAAGGCATGTTCGCGCTGCGCGCGACGGGCAGGGCAGGCCCCTGCCCCTACGAATGGCAACGCAGACCTGCACCTAACGAACGGCAGAAAAGAATATCGCGAAATGGCGTTAGTGAATGGGCGTGGCGCGGCGTTGGCCGGGCTTGGCGCGCTTCAGAATGAACATGAACGGGATCATGCCCAGGGAGATCCATCCCATGATGCGGAAGTCGCGGAGGAATGACAGCATCATGGCTTGGCTCTGCAGAGTTGCGTAGAACATGCGCTGCGCGAGCTGGAGAGCCGCCGCAGCGCTTTCGCCAGCCTGCATAAAGTGCTGGGCCATGGCGTGAATGGCGGCCTGGTATTGATAATTCGTGCCGGTGATGTGCGCGGAGAGAATGGATTGGTTGGACTGGGCGCCGCGGTCGAGCAGCGTGGTGACAAAGGAAATGCCCATGCTTCCGCCGATGTTGCGGGCGAGATTGATGAGGCCGGTGGCGTCGTTGGTTTTTTGCGGCAGGACATAATAGAAGGCGATGACGTTGATGGGCACAAAAAGAAATGCGACGCCGAAACGGGAGACGATCCAGACCAGCACAGGAGTTTTTTCGCCCATTTGCAGGTCGAAATGCGAGCCCATCATGAAGAGTCCAGACGCAGTTATAGTAAGGCCAACGACGACCAGCCATCTAGCTTCGAATTTGCCGAGCGCCCAGCCCACGAAGGGCATCGCCAGCATCATCAAAGCGCCGCCGGGCAGCAACACCAGTCCGCTCTGCATGGCGGTGTAGCCGAGCAGCGTCTGCAACAATATGGGGAGCAAGACGGTGGTGCCATAAAGCACAAACCCGAGAATGTACATGGTGAAGACAGCGACCGCGAAATTACGCTCCTTTAGCAGATGCAAATCGATGATGGGATCTTTCTGATTCAATTCCCAGACAATCACGCCGACGATGCCGATAAGCGCGATGACCGTGGCCCAGACGATGAAGTTGGAGCCAAACCAGTCGTCACGCTGACCTTTGTCCAAGACCACCTGCAGAAAACCGACGCCGACGCTCAAGAGGCCGATGCCGATGAAATCGATACGCAGGCGCTTCTTAATGGCGTACGGCGGATTGGTGATGAGCAGCGTGGTCATCAAAATCGAGAGGATGCCGACGGGAATGTTGATGAAAAAAATCCAGCGCCAGGTGAAATTGTCGGTAATCCAGCCGCCGAGAGTAGGACCTATGGTGGGAGCGACGACCACGCCCATGCCATAAATGGCCATGGCCATGCCCTGTTTTTCGCGCGGGAAACTGTCCACGAGGATAGCCTGCGAAATGGGCTGCAAGCCGCCTCCGCCGGCGCCTTGCAGCACGCGAAAGAAAACGAGCGCGCCGAGGCTTGGAGCAAGCCCGCAAAGGAACGAGCTAATGGTGAAAATTGCGACGCAGGCCATGTAGAACTGCTTGCGCCCAAAAACATTGGAGAGCCAGCCGGTCAGAGGCAGAACGATGGCGTTGGAGACGAGGTAGGAAGTGAGCACCCAAGTGCTCTCGTCCACGCCCGCGCTGAGACTGCCGGCAATGTGCGGGAGGGAAACGTTGGCGACGCTGGTGTCGAGCACTTCCATGAACGTCGCCAGCATTACCGTGGCGGCGATGAGCCACGGATTGACGTCCGTTCGCGGGCGATCTTGAGTGAGACTGAAAGTGGCCATGCGGCGCCGTTTATTTGGTGATGATGGTGGCTTCGACGTTCATGCCCGGCCGGAGCACGTATTTATTGCCGGGGATGGGATCGAGGTCGATTTTCACGGGAATGCGCTCGACCACTTTGACATAGTTTCCCGTGGCGTTTTCCGGAGGCAGCAGACTGAGGCGCGAGCCGGTGGCGCCGGCAATGGAGTCCACATGGCCGGGAAAAGTTTTACCGTACATGTCAACGTGGACTTCGGCACGATCGCCAGGAACGACGTGCGCGAGCTGCGTCTCTTTGAAGTTTGCGGTGACCCAGACGTTATGCAAAGGAACCACGACCATCAATCCCTGGCCGGGCGAAATAATTTGCCCAAGTTGAACCGTTTTGTCGGTGACGACGCCATCTTCCGGCGCGGTGATTGTGGTGTAGTCGAGATTCAGCCGGGCCGTTTCGACTTCAGCTTCCGCCTGTTGTACAGCGGCGCGAGCTGAAGCTGCATTGGCGTTGCTGATTCTAATCTGGCGAGTGTTGGCCTGCGCGGATTGCAAACCGGCGCGCGCGCGTTCGAGCTCGGCCTTCGCGGAAGCGACCTGCGCCTGGCGCACGGGAATGGTTTGCTGGGCCAAGGAGAGATTCTGCTGAGCGGCAGAAAGTTCTCCCTCTGCTTCGGTGGCGGCGGCGGCATAGGCGTCATATTGTTGTTGCGAGATTTCGGATTTTTGGACGAGCGGCTTCACGCGATTGAGGTCGGATTCGGCTTTCTGGTACGCAGCTTGCGCTTTTTGCACGTTGGCTTTGGCGAAGGACAATTCGGAGGTGGAGGATTCCTCGAGCGCGAGCTGCGCCTGCTGGTAAGCAGCCTCTGCGGCAGCGACGTTCGCTGAGCCGCCGGTTACGTCGCTGTGAGTGGTGGCGGAAGTGAGCGGGACGTTCACGTTGGCCGAGAGTACGCGGCTTTGCGCCGCGGCGAGTTTGGCTTCCGCGTCATCGAGCTTGGCCTGATAATCGCGCGGGTCGAGCTTCACCAGCGCCTGCCCTTTTTTCACGGACTGATTGTCGTTGACGAGAACTTCGAGGACGCTGCCCGGCACACGCGAGGAAATCGGGATAATGTGGCCGTCGACCTGGGCATCGTCGGTGGATTGATGATTGCGGTAGTGGAACCACAACAAAAAGCCGATGACAGCGATAATTATACCGGCGATGATGAGTCCACGGCGCACGCGGGGATTCTTGAGCGGGCCTGGCCGGCGCGGCGCGGGCTGCTGGGATTGCGGTGCGCCCTCGCTCTTGGGAGCGCTTTGCTGTTCGTTGCTCACGGGAGTTTCGGGTTCAGCTTCTGTGGTTCTGGGATTCATGAAGATCTGCCTCTTTCATTTGTTGTAGAGCATTTCGATGCGACCGATGGCGTGAGCCAAATCGGCGCGAGCCTGGTTGTATTCGTAAAGGGCTGAAATGCGGTTTTCGTCAGCGCGGGCCAGAGCGCTTTGCGCGGTGACCACTTCGATGTTGTCCACTACGCCCGCCTTGAAACGATCCTGCGACTGGCGAACTTCTTCCTGGGCCAGTTGATCGCCAAGATTGGCCACCTGCACCTGATTGCGAGCGGACTCGAGTTGCGCGGCGGCGGTTTCGACCTCGAGAGCAATTTCGTTTCGCTCGTCTTTCAGGCTTTCGTTGATTTCCTGCAGCTCCAACTGATCGCGCGCAATTTCGTTGTGAATGCGCCCGCCGGTGAAAATGGGGAAAGTGATTCCCGCTTCATAAACGTAAGTGGGAATGATGGTGCTGGTGGAGAGCCCTTCCTGCTCATAATCTCCGTCGAAGCGCAAAGCGGGGAGGCGCGAGTCCCTGTCAGCGGACTTTTGATACTTGAGAGACTGCTGCCGGGCCAGCAACTGCTGCATTTCCGGGCGCGACTTATAAGCGTCGGCGAGGCTTTGGTCCATGTTCACCTCGGGCGTCGCGAAAAAGCTCACTTGATCGGAGAGCGTGATTTGCTGCTGCGGAGGCGTATTCAGGAGCTTGGCTAGGCCGAAGAGCGCAATTTTCTGGTTGGTTTGCGCGACCAGCAAAGCCTGTTTTTCATTTTGCAACTCGACGTTGGCGCGCAGGACGTCGACGCTGGTGGCTACGCCGTGCTTTTCCATGTCGGAGGCTTGATCATAGAGGGCCTGTGCGAGGTCAACCTGCGATTGCGCGGCGCTGACCTCCGCGCCGAAGCGCAAAGCGCCCAAGTACTGCGAAACGACGAGCAGGATGATCTGTTCGCGGACGGAGAGGCGTTGCGCATCGGCGCTGGCGATGTTTTTATGGGCCGCCTGCCATTTTCGCCACAGCGATAGATCGAAAATAGGAGCGGAGAAGTCCGCGCCCGTTTGAAAAACCTGGAAGGGGCCCACGGCTTTCGGGAAGCCGGGGACACTGAGACCGATATTGGCCTGGACGTTGGAGCGAACGGCGCGATCAGAGACGTTGAAGCTGGCCTCTGGCAGCAATTGCGAAAAGGCGATGCCGCTTTCATTATGGCTTTCGGCAAGATTCAGCACGGGAATTTGCACGCTGGGATTCTGCTTCAAGGCAATCTGCACGGCCTGCTGCAAGGTGAGTTGCAACGGCGGCGGAGGCTGCGGAGTCTGCTTAGGCTGCTGTGAATTCGCCTGCGACGGACCGAATACGAAAGCAATTGCGAGCAGCAGCGAGAAAACGCGCCGCGAGATGGCAAGTGGCTTCATGGGCAGAGCCTCAAATGCGGAGAGTTCGTTTTTGCTTCGTTCTTCATCGTGTCATACAGCCGATCAGGCCAGATGGCAATTATTTAACTAACCGGTTAGTTTAATCGCACAGGCGGCCCAACGCAATAGCCTGTGTTCTTGCTCAGAGTTGGTCAATTTTTGCGGCGAGAATGAAATCGCTCTCGGTCAAGCCGTCAATCTTGTGCGTCCAGGTGGTCACTTCCGCTTTGCCCCAAGTGAGGACAATATCGGGATGATGACCTTGTTCTTCGGCAATGGCGCCCACTTTATTCACGAAGGCGAGCGCTTGCTTGAAGTCCGGAAAAGTGAAGCTTTTTGTAAGATGATGCTCGTTGACCGCTTTCCAGCCGGAAACCTGTTTCAGGTAACTTTCGAGCTGGCTTCCTTTCATCGGCGGGACTCCGCCGCGGCATGGCACGCAAGTCTTGCTGGCCAGTTCGCTCATGAAAACCTCCTTACCTTTGATTCATCTCGAATTGTAGCGGATTCATCTCGGCGGGTGAATAAGTTCCGTCGCAGCTTGGCGCGCGGGGCTCCATCTGCGCATGTGGACGCGCCATGATTTTCTGGCAGCTGGGCCGATTTCAATTGTGCGCGTTGGATAAAGGCGCTAGAACGTTGCGGAGCATGATGACGCAAATAAGCGGCAATTCGCACGAACGCGCGTTGAAAGGGCGGGCGGCGCGATGAACGCCGCTTTCGCGTCCGCATGCGCGTCGATTGTAAGCGCGGCTCTGGCAGGCTTGCCGGCGCTTCCGAGCATTTCGCAAATTGATCCTGTGGCGCCCGTGCTGCTGGCGATTGTGTTCATCATTTTCGCGGCGATGCTAGGCGGATTGTTGATGCGGCGCATCGGCCAGCCTGCCGTCAAAAACCAGGCGCCGCAGCCTGGCGCGCTGCGCGAAATTCTGGGTCAGCTCGAAACGCTGATTGTGCCGATTTATTTTGTGCTGATTGGCATGCAGGTGAAGCTGGAGTCGTTCACAAACGCTGGGACGCTGTGGATCACCGCGGCCTTCACCGTAGCTGCGATCGCGGGGAAGTTTGTTGCTGGCACGGTGTGCATTGGGCGCTTTCGCTGGATGATGGTGGGCGTGGCCATGATTCCGCGCGGCGAGGTGGAGCTGATTTTTGCGAGCATCGGACGGAGTCTGGGAGTGGTGAACGATGCGACGTTTGCCGCGGTGGTGGCGATGATTACGACGTTCGTGGCGCCGCCGCTGCTGACGCTGACGCTAGGCGCCGAGCCGCTAAGGCATTAAAAACGTTTTTGCAAGGCACCGGATCAGCCGTTCACTCATTGACGCGAGAGATAGCGAATCCTTGGATAACTGTGATAGAACTGCCGGCGATAGCAGGGCTGGGACCGACTTATGCTAAAAAAATCCGAGAAGAAAACGGTACCCGCTCCTCCATGCAACTGCGAGTGTGCCAGATGTGACCGTGGCGAGCACTGTTGTTTAAGGGACAAGGGCTGCCAGTACCCGACGTGGAGCGATGTGAATTCTAGGCGTTGGAAAAGTGGGCCTGAGAAACCTTAGCCGCGTCTCTCGATTTTTTCCGTTCCTCTTTCTCCACCCATTCGACAAACAGAGATTGGAACTCCTCACGGCTATATACACCTTTGTGGATCAGGAGAGAATTCATCGCATATATCGTTGCTTTAAGACTCTCGTCCCTCGATGCGATTTCGCTGGCTTCTTCGTACGACATGGTTGCGACCTCCCCTGAAAATGTAGCGGCCACCTTTTGCAAAGTATGGCCGGCGACTGGTTATGTCAAGCAAGTTTTTAGCGCCTTTTACTTTGCGGCGAGGGCGTGGTGGCCCAGATAGTCTTTGATGTAGGCGGTGAAGGCCTGGTCGAGGCGCTGCGTGATAGGGCCGGGCGCGCTGGCGTAACGATGGCCGGCGATTTCGCCGATGGCCAGCAGCGTTCGATTGGTGGAAGAAATGAAGACTTCGTCGGCGGAAAACAAATCGGCGGGGCGAAGGGTCGTTTCCTCGCACTTCACTCCGGCGCGAGGGCCAATTTCGAGCAGAATGCTGCGCGTGATTCCTTCAAGGCAGCCGGAGTTGAGCGGCGGCGTCAACACGCGGCCGGCGCGCACGCAGAAAAGATTCGCGGCGGTGCATTCGGCGACCTCGCCACGTTCGTTGAGCAGCACAACTTCATCGAAGCCGCCCTGCTGCGCTTCGTAATAATTCCAGACATTGTTGAGCCAGGAGGTGACTTTCACGCCGGCGAGCGGCGAGGCGGCGTGGCGCCCGTGTTCGCGAAGATTGAGGCGGGCGGGCTGGCGAAAAGTAGGCAAATCGGTGCTGCACAAAAACAAGTCAACGAGCGGAAAACTTTCGTCGCTGCGCCAGTGGCCGACTTGATTGTAAACCGCGTAAATGCGGGCGCAGCCTTCGGAAACGTGATTGGCGCGGATGACTTCGAGCAAATAGCCGCGGACCTTTTCGGCGTCGAAGGGAAGAGGACAGTGCGTTCGCGCGGAGTCGCGTTCGAGGCGCTTCCAATGGCGCTCGAAGGCGAAAGGGATACCATCAAAAATATGCAGAGTGGTGAACAGGCCCCAGCCGTTGAGCAGACCGGCCTGGCCGGGAGACATGCGGCATTCTTCGATGGGCATGAGTTTGTTGTTGTGAAAAACGAATCGATGGAGCATTGCGCCTCGCCTTCGAGCGCCATTGTAGCGCAATCGTAGCGGATATGCGCGATTGGGAGAGTCAGAGTCGCGACTCCGGCGTCAGGGTGAACAGGCAGCATCGCCCTACGAAGGAGAAACTCGCGCTGCGCGCGACGGGCGGGGCAAGCCCCGCCCCTACGAAAGCAAGAGGCAAAAGCCACAGAACTTGAAGGCGAAACGCTCCGCATCACGGGGACAATGGACGGCGGGGTTATGCTGGGCGGATACGGTCTTCGGGGACTTCGACTTCGCTGACGCCTTTGAAGGAAAAGATCAGATGGACGAGATAGGTGGACGGATTGGTGGAGGTTTGGCGGACGATGTTGCCAATCGCGTCGGTGACAGCGGCGTGAAAAAGCACTCCTCCCGCCTGCATGCCCGCGAGATTGACGCGCACGAGCTGGCCTTCCTTGAACATGAGAATATTCTGGATTCTTGATGGGCATTTTGCAACTAGCGGCGCTTCTTAGCGGGTCAATTTGAATTTTGATGGCGATTGTAGCAATTAATGATTAAGACTGGCCCAGTATCCCGAGCGTTGTTGGGGTGCGCAGCAAATTTTCGCGAGTTCCAATTTGCGCCGAACGGTTGACAACCCTCGCGGGCAACGCGTATCATCCTTTCGATACATCGCGTTAAGCGCGTTGCGTCCCTTCTTTCGCTCTTCATCGTTGGGAGGAATCTCCGAGGATCGTCCTCGGCAAGCAGGGTAAGTCCCTCAGGGAGGCCGCTCGGATGTCGGAGTACGCCAATCCGGAACCGCAGGTTTCGGCGGTGGAAACTGTCTCCGCATCGGCTGAGGCGCCCGCCCCGAAAGCTTCGGACGAGACTTCGCCCGAGGCGCCGCCCGAAGTTTTTGGTGCGCCGCCAGAAAGTGCCGAAACGCAATCTGTTCCGCCCACGATCGAAGCTGGCAGCAATGGCGATGCTGGCGGCAAGAGCTTTCCCGCCGAAGAGACCGGTTCCCAAGCCGCGCACAATCCCGCCGAAAGCGCCGACAAGGCCGAAAGCAAATCAGAGCTGCCGCCTGAAGAAAATTCCGGCGCCCCCATGGAACAACTGATTGAGCAGTATGGAGTTCCGCAGCCCGCGGCGAGCGGGGGCGAGATTTTCGAAGGCCGCATTATCGCGGTAAACGATCTGGGTCTAGTTGTGGACGTAGGCGCGAAGTTTGAAGGGCTCGTTCCGGCGCAGGAGTTTGTGGAGACGGGCGGCATTCACTTCCAACCGGGGGATTTGATCGAGGTCGAGCGCCTGGCGGAGCAAAAAGAAGGCTACGTGTTGCTGTCGCACGTGCGCGCGCACAGACGCGCTGTGTGGGAGCGCATTGAAGCCTCGCATAAAAACGGCGCCGTTCTGAAGGGCAAAGTGGTGGACCGCATCAAGGGCGGGCTGGTGGTGGACATAGGCGTTCGCGCCTTTCTGCCGGCTTCGCAACTGGATTTGCGGCCGACGCACGACCTGGAAGCATGGAAAGACCGCGAAATCGAATGCCGCGTGCTGAAGCTCAACCGCAAGCGCGGCAACGTGGTGGTGAGCCGGCGCGCCATCCTGGAGGAAGAGCAGAAAAGGCAGCGCGAGGCGCTGGCGGATTCGCTCAGCGAGGGCGCAGTGGTTACCGGCAAAGTGAAAAACATCACAGACTACGGCGTTTTTGTGGATTTGGGCGGAATTGACGGCTTGCTGCACATCAGCGATTTGGTTTGGGGACGCATCGCGCATCCTTCGGAAGCGGTGAAGCAGGGCGACGAAATTCAAGTTCAAATTCTGAAGTTCGACAAAGAAAAGATGCGCATTTCGCTGGGCAGGAAGCAACTGCTGGCGGATCCGTGGGCTACCGTGCCAGAAAGATTTTCCGTGGGCACGCGCCTGCGCGGAAAAATCATGGGCGTGACGGATTATGGCGCGTTCGTGCAAATCGAGCCGGGCGTCGAAGGCCTGGTGCACGTCAGCGAGATGAGCTGGTCGAAGCGCGTGAAGCATCCGTCGAAGCTGGTGAAGCCGGGAGACGAAGTGGAAGTAGTCGTGCTTGAGGTCAACACCGAGCAGCGGCGCATTTCGCTGGGCATGAAGCAAATGCAACCGGATCCCTGGGCGGGAATCGCCGAGAGGTATCCCGTGGATTCGGTGGTCACCGGGCGCGTGCGCAATCTGGCGGAGTTTGGCGCATTCATTGAAATCGAAGACGGAATCGACGGGCTGATTCACATCAGCGATTTCAGTTGGAAGGAACGCATCAAGCATCCCAGTGAAAAATTGAAAAAAGGCGACGAAGTGCAGGCCAAAGTGCTCAAGATTGATGGCGAGCACCGGCGATTGTCGCTGGGATTGAAGCAGCTGAACGACATTTGGGCGAATTGGTTCGCGGCGCACAAGCTGAACGAAATTGTGCGCGGGAAGGTGGTGCGCAACGCTACGTTCGGCGCTTTTGTGGAATTGGCGGACGGCGTCGAGGCGCTTTGCCACATTTCAGAGATTCAGGAGCGCCGCGCCAAGGGCGAATCTGGCGACCGCAACAAATCGAAAGCTGCTGCGGCGAAGCCGGCGCTGACGGAAGGCCAGGAGTACGAGTTCAAAGTAATTCGCCTGGATCCCGCGCAGCGGAAAATCAGCCTGAGCTATCGCGCCGCACAAAAGCAGGCCGAGAAGCAGGAAATTGCCGCGTTTCGCTCGTCGAAATCTTCGCCGACGGCAACCATTGGCGACGCGATTCTGGCCAAGCGCCAGGCGAACTGATCACGAGAGCAGTTTCAGTGGTTTTGCGTCCGGGAGTTTCCCGCAGAAAAAAGATTTACGTTTCGGCCCGATTGGTGATATGGAAGTGCATTCAAGGCGCGCTGTGGTGGTGCGTAGGGCGCGAAAACCAGCGTAGCCGGGTTCTCAGACGGAACTCAATGTGACAGGAGGGACGATCAGCCCCATGGGAAGCGTTGCGGGTAAGCCAGAAGCCGGCGATCGAACGGTAACGAAGGCGGATTTGATCGAGGAAGTGATTCGCGTTACGGAATTGCCCCGCAAGGAATCGGAGACGGTCGTCGAGACGGTCTTCGAGAGCATCATCGAAGCGCTTCAGAAGAATGACAAAATCGAGATTCGCGGCTTCGGCAGCTTTCGCAGCCGCCAGCGCCGCGGCAGGACCGGCCGCAATCCGAAAACCGGCGCGAAGGTTGAAGTTCCTCCCAAGCGTATTCCATTTTTCAAGCCGAGCAAGGAACTCAAGGACTTTGTGAACAATCAGCGTCCAGCGTCCACCGCGCCGGCGTCCTCTGAGCATTCTTCTTCCCAAGGATAAGCGGCAGAGCGGAATGGATTTTCTATGGACTCCCTGGCGGTACCGCTACCTTGCCGAAGGCGTCAGCCATAAAAAATGCATTTTCTGCGAAGCGCTCGAGCTCAACGATGACGCCAAAACTCAGATTGTTTTTCGCGGCAAACTTTCGTTCATCATTTTGAATCGTTATCCATACACAACGGGCCACGTGATGATCGTGCCGTACGACCATGTGGCGGAGCTGTCGCAATGCGACCCTGACGCGCTTGCGGAAATCATGCGCCTGGCGCAGAAAACGCAAACCGCGCTGGCGAGCGTTTATCATCCGCAGGGCTACAATTTGGGCATGAATTTGGGCCATTGCGCGGGCGCCGGCGTTACCGGGCATCTTCACATGCATCTTTTGCCGCGTTGGAGCGGCGACGCCAACTTCATGACCACGGTGGCGGAGACGCGCCTCGAGCCGGAAGAGCTTTCCACGACTTATACGAAATTGAAGGCGGCATTGGCAGTTTGAAATTTGCATTACACGGAGCGGAAATTTGGATCTGGCGCTGACCGAAGAGCAATCGCTGCTGCAACGCACCGTCCGCGAATTCGCTGAAACGGAAGTGAAGCCGCTGGCGAAGGAACTCGATGAGACCGGGCATTTTCCTCGCGAGAATTTTCGAAAAGCGGCGGAGCTGGGGCTGGCGGGCGTTGCTGTGCCGGAAGAATACGGCGGCGCGGGCATGGACCACATCAGCTACAGCATCGTCATTGACGAAATTTCGCGCGCCTGCGCTTCGACCGGCGTGATTCTCTCGGTGCAAAACTCCTTGTACTGCGATCCGGTGCTTCGCTTTGGGACGGAAGAGCAAAAGAAAAAATTTCTTGTACCCTTTGCGCGCGGCGAAAAAATCGGCTGCTATGCGCTTACCGAGCCGCAGGCTGGTTCCAACGCTGCCGCGTTGCGCACCAAGGCAATTCTGAAAGGCGACAAGTATGTCATCAATGGCACGAAAGCTTGGATTACCAATGGTGGCGCTGCGGACGCCGCAATCGTTTATACCAACACGCAGCCTGAGAAAGGCGAGAAGGGAATTACTGCGCTGATCGTCGAGAAGGGCACGCGCGGGTTCAAGGTCGGCAAGGAAGAAAAAAAATTGGGCATCAATGCTACGGCGTGCTGCGAACTTTCGTTCACCGATTGCGAAGTGCCGGTGACGAATCGCATCGGCGCGGAAGGCGAAGGGTACAAAGTGGCGCTTTCGACACTGGATGGCGGGCGCATCGGCATAGCTGCGCAGGCCACTGGAATCGCGCAAGGAGCGTTTGACGCGGCGCTGGCTTATGCCAGGCAGCGAGAGGCGTTTGGGCATCCCATCGCCGATTTTCAAGCGATTCAGTTCATGCTTGCGGACATGGCCACGGAGATTGACGCGGCGCGGCTGCTGGTGCGCAAAGCGGCCTGGAAGGAAGATACTGGCGCGAGATTTTCGATGGAAGCGTCCATCGCGAAGCTCTTCGCCTCCGAGATGGCCACGCGCGTAGCGCACAAAGCGATTCAAATTCATGGCGGCAACGGCTACAGCCGCGAATATCCCGTCGAGCGGGCCTATCGCGACGCGCGCATCACGGAAATTTACGAGGGCACCAGCGAAATTCAGCGCCTTGTCATCGCCGCGTGGGTGCTGAAGTCCTTCGCGTAAAATTGCTGCCGAAGAGTTTAGTGGTTGCAAACGTTCGTGTATCCTTCCGCTGTGCTGCTATTTGAAGCCGCGCTGAATTTCGAGCCGTCTCAGGAGGAGCAGTTTTTCTCCGCCGTTCCGGAGCGTCCCGGCGTTTTTCTGATTGAAACGCGAGCAAGCGGCGGCGCAGCAGCGCAGAAGCCGTATTTGTCGCGCACAGCTGACCTGCGCCGCGCGGCGGAACGGCTGCTGCGCGTTCCAGAGGCCGCCTCGAAGCGGCTCAATCTGCGCGAGCGCGCGGCGACGTTTCGCTATCGTGTGACGGGTTCGCGATTCGAGCAGCTGTTGGTTTTGTACAAGCAGGCCCGCGCGCGCATTCCTTCCGCTTATCGCGATTTCCTGCGTTTGCGGACTCCTGCGATGCTGAAAATCAATCTGCGCAGCGCCTATCCGCGCTGTTACGTCACGCGCCGCATTTTGGGCGATGGCGGATTTTACTTCGGGCCGTTTGCGTCGCGGCAGATGGCGGAAAATTTCTCGAGCCGCTTTCTGGACCTCTTCAAGATTCGCCGCTGCCAGATTAAAATTCGCCGCGATCCGTCGTTTCCGGGCTGCATTTATTCCGAGATGAAAATGTGCCTCGCCCCGTGTTTCGCGGGATGCACAAAAGAGGAATACGACGCGGAAATCGCGCAGGTGGTCGAGGCGCTGGAATCGCAGGGCGCCTCGGTCAGTGCAGCGGTGGAACGCGAGCGCGGGGCCGCCAGCGAACTCACCGATTTCGAGCGTGCGGCGGCGCTGCACAAACGGCTCGAGAAAATTTCCGGCGTATTCTGCGGATTGCCGGAGATCGTTCGCCGCGCGGAAAATCTGAGCGCAGTGATTTTGCAACGCGCGGCGCGCGAAAAAACGGTGGCGCTTTTCGCGGTGGTGAATGGCGTCATCGGCGAGCCGCTGTTCCTGTGCTTCGATGAATTGAGCCGGCCGCGTTCGGTGGAAGAAATTATTCGCGAACATTTCCAGAAACTCGAGCAGTCGCCGGGCATTTCCGGCGTTGAAGCGTGCGATACAATGTCCACAGGCGTCGCGGATTCGCGTTCCCGCGATGACGGGAGCCGCCGCGAGGAACACCTGTGGATTCTGGCGCGGTGGTTCTACTCGAAGCCGCGGGAGGGAGAGATTTTATTTCGTGAGGGCGATTGGCCCTATCGCCGAGTGCTTCGCGCCTGCGCCCGCGTGTTAGCCGCGCAAACGGCTCCCGAATAGAAACCGAAAATGCCTGACGATTCCGCCGCGCCGGCGGTTGAAAATTCGAGTTCGGCTCCCACCTCGCGCTGGCGGGTGATGTTCCGCGCGCTGCAGCACCGCAATTTCCAGCTTTTCTTCGGCGGGCAGCTGATTTCGCTGATTGGCACGTGGATGGACACGATTGCCGAGGCGTGGCTGGTGTACCGGCTGACCGGATCGTCGCTGCTGCTCGGCACCGTCGCATTCGCCGGGCAAATTCCCGTTTTTTTGCTGGCGCCGCTGGGAGGCATGGCCGCCGACCGCTGGAATCGCCGCACAATTGTGATCACCACGCAGTCGTGCTCGATGGTGCTCGCGGGAATTCTCGCCGCGCTGACGCTCTCTGGCCGCGTGAAAGTGTGGGAAGTTGTGATGCTGGCGGCGCTGATGGGCGTTGTGAACGCCTTCGACATTCCGGCGCGCCAGGCGTTTCTTGTCGAGATGGTGGGCCGCGAAGATTTGATGAACGCCATCGCGCTCAATTCGTCGATGTTCAATGGCGCGCGCGTGATTGGCCCGGCGATTGCCGGAATTTTGGTAGCCAGCATTGGCGAGGGCTGGTGCTTTTTCGCGAATTCAGTGAGCTACATCGCGGTGATTGCCGGCCTGGCGTTGATGAAGATCACTCCGCGAATCATTGAACATCGCGGCGAGTCCGCGCTCGAGCACATCGCCGAGGGATTTCGTTTCGTTCGCCGCACCATGCCGATTTTTTCGCTGCTGCTTTTGCTAGGGCTGGTCAGCCTGGTGGCCATGCCCTATTCGGTGCTGATGCCCGTGTTTGCCGCGCGTATTCTGCACGGAAACGCGCGCACGCTGGGCACGCTGATGGGCGCAACAGGAATCGGCGCGCTCACTGGGGCATTGGTGCTCGCATCGAAAACTGGCCTCAAAGGTTTGGGAAGCTGGGTGGCTTTCTGTTGCGCGGGATTTGGCGCGGCTTTAATTCTCTTTTCGTTTTCGCACTGGTTTCTGGTTTCCGTGGCGCTTCTTGTGCCGGTTGGATTTTTTATGATGGTGCAGATGGCGTCGTCGAACACGCTGATTCAAGCAATGGTGCCCGATCGCCTGCGCGGCCGAACGATGGCCGTTTACTCGATGATGTTCATGGGCATGGCGCCGCTGGGCTCGCTGCTTGCCGGCCTGCTCGCAGACCATATCGGCGCGCAGTGGACGGTGGCGCTGGGTGGGCTTGGCGCGATTGCCGGCTCAGTCGCTTTCGGCAGGCAGCTTCCGCGGCTGCGTGTGGAGGCGCGCCAGTTAATTTTGGCGCAGGGCATCGCCGGCGGCGAACCAGCAGGAAACATGACTACGCGCGCTCTCGAATAGGCGATCGAAAGCATACTGTTTTGTAATACGCCGCATATAAGCGTATGCGAGCTTTGTTATACTCAACCGCCGCTCATTTTTGATTTTTGAATCGAGCATGACCGCGCCAAACTCTCTCGCGTCCGGATTCGCCACTCTGGAAGGCACGCGCCATTTCGCCGCGCGTTTCCGCGGCGTCGCCGCCGCGGGGCATTTTCGCGAACGCCAGGGCTTGTTAATTTCCTCGATCGGCGCCGGCACGTATCTCGGCGAGCCTGACGCTGCCACGGACAGGGAATATCACCAGGCGCTCGCGGCCACCGTTCGTGGCGGAGTGAACTTCATCGACACGGCCATCAATTATCGTATGCAGCGCAGCGAACGGTCGGTGGGCGCGGCGTTGCGCGATCTTTTCGCGGCGGGATTCGCGCGCGAGGAGCTGGTGATCTGCACCAAGGCCGGATTCCTCACGCCCGATGGCGAAATGCCGGCGGACCCTAACGCTTATTTTTTCGATGAATTCATTTCCAAGGGCATCTTCACTGTCGAAGACATCGCTGCAGGATGCCACTGCCTCGCGCCGCGCTATCTGGAAGATCAACTCGAGCGCAGCCGCCGCAATCTTGGACTTGCCGCTATCGATGTCTTTTATTTGCACAATCCTGAAACGCAGCTCGGCGAAGTTCCGCGCGAGGCATTCAACAAGCGCATGATTTCGGCCTTTGAAACTCTCGAATCACTGGTGGCCGCGGGCAAGATTAGATCGTACGGCCTGGCTACGTGGAATGCTTTTCGCAACGATCCGCGCGCGCCGGACTATCTTTCGCTCGAAGCCATTTGCGGCCTGGCGCGCCAGGTTGCCGGCAGCGAACATCATTTTCGCTTCGTTCAATTGCCTTTCAATATCGGCATGCCCGAAGCTCTGGTTCGCGCCAATCAAATTGCCGGCGGAAAATCCGTTTCCATGATTCAAGCGGCGCGCGAACTGGGCGTCACGCTCGTGGCCAGCGCTTCGTTGCTGCAAACGCATCTTGCCGGCAAAATCTCGCCGGCCATTCACAGCGCCCTTGGCTTCCGCAACGATCTTGAATGCGCGCTGCAATTCGTGCGTTCCGCGCCGGGAATCGCCACCGCGCTGGTGGGCATGAAACGCCTCGATCACGTTCACGCAAATTTGAAGCTTGTGGGCATTCCGCCCGCTTCGCAGGAGCAGTTCCGCCGGATTTTCACCGCGCCGCATTAAGCATTAGCTGCCAGCGAATCACTTTTGCGAATCCCGCTCCTCCAGCCATTTTTCCAGCGCGCGGCCCATCTGTGGAAGTTTTCCAGCGAAAAAATGGTCCGGCGCGTCGATGAACGCGAGTTTCTTCGGCTCCGGCAATTTTTCGTAAAGCGCTTCCATGCGTTCGCGCGAACCATACTGATCATGCGCGCTTTGCAAAATCAATTTCGGCTTCCTGCATTCAGCGAGATATGACAAGTCGGAACCATTCACTGGCAGCCCCGCGCCAACCAGCTCTTTGACGCGCGCGTCTTCGCATCCCACGCGCAAACCCACGTAAGCGCCGAAGCTGAAGCCCGCGAGCAAAATCGGCTTGCCCGGAAACGTCGCCGCCAAATAATCGAGCGCCGCGCGCACGTCATCCATTTCGCCGCGCCCTTTGTCGTGCGTTCCTTCGCTCAGTCCCGCGCCGCGAAAATTGAATCGCAGCACCGGCACGCCATGCTGATGCAGGCTTTTCGCGATTTGAAAAACCACTTTGTTGTGCATCGTTCCGCCAAACAGCGGATGCGGATGGCACACCACCGCCACTCGCTGCGGCTCCGCACGCGCGGGTGTAAGCGCCGCAGTCCATAGCATCGCTTCCAGCCGCCCTGCCGGACCATTCAAAAATAATGTTCGATGAAATGCTTCCGCCATTGCGCGAACTGCAGTCTACTGGACGCCACAACTCGTGCCAAGCGGGTCGATGCCAGGTCGCATCTGCCTGGCGTTTTCTAATGTTGAATCGAACGCCGGGGAAGCGCAGCGAGAGAACTCCGATTAGCTCCCATTCCGGTAGGCATCTCTAATGCGCTCGACTATCGCAACGATCGGCAACAAGATAGCCCGAACGCGCCCGAGCGCGAGCCAAGCTCCAATGAAGGCAGTGAAGACTCCAAACATAGCGCTCAAGACATACGAGATGACTGAGTGATGGTAGAAGAACCAGATGGGAAACCAAAAACAGAACGTGACAAAATATGAGAAAAAGATCGCTACAACCCATCTTCTGGGCCGCGATTTCTCGGGAATTCTCTTATAGACCTTGCCTCCGCTGAGGATCAGAATGGAGGCTACAGTGACGACAACACCTAGGGCAACAAGAAGGGTCAGCACGAGCACCGTTAGGTTAGATTGGTCCATTTCGGTGTTTGTATCCTAAACTTCTTAATTTGTCAGCAAAGTTCCTGCCGGACATCGAACACCACCTTCCGTATTCCAGACGAGTACCAGCCAAGCGCCTCTTGCCGTGCCCCTCGCAGCGAAAACGATTGCGCGCAGGCCGCTGCAAGTGCTAGTTTTAGGGCGACTCAGCGACGCCTCGGAGGAATTATGGACTCGGAGAACAGGGATCGTCGCAATGCTCGCCGTTTCAACATCGCTCTTCCGCTGCTGGTTCGCTTCGAGCACAATGGCAACATCGAGGAAAAAGTTGTGCACACGCGCGACGTCAGCTTCCGCGGCGTTTACTTCATGATGGACACGCCTCCCGAGCAAGGCAGCTCCGTCGAAATTGTTCTCACTCTTCCGCAACAAATCACGCTCGCCGGTGAAGTGCGCATACGCTGCTTCGCGAATATCCTGCGCGTCGAGCAGCGCGGCGACATTCCCGGCGTGGCCGCTAGTATTGACCGTTACGAATTCATGCCTGCCGCTGCCTGATTCCCGCCGAACCGCGTTAGAATGTTTGCTTACGTTTCGGAGGGTTTATGTACCACTATGATCCGGCAATTGCGCTGGAGGAATTGCGCGACGACGTAGTTCTTCCGCATCCTGTTCATTTGCGCGACATGATTTTGCGCACCAAGCTCGAGCCGAACGCGGCTCTCGATTTGAATCGCGATTTTCAGGAGTATCTTGCGCAATTCGGCGAAGCGCAGCGCCTCGCCAAGGGCATTCTCGAGCGGCTGGTGGCCGGCGTGCGCAAAGCATCCTGATTTTCAGGCAAGCCCACTTGGCAAGCGCATGCATGCGTGCCGGTATGTTCGCGGCAGAAATATGCGGGCGGTAAGAGGTTTCGAGGATACGAGTCACTTATGGCGCGGCAAACCATTCTGATCGATGCGGACGACACGCTCTGGGAAAATAATATTTTCTTCGAGCAGACCATCAGCCGCTTTCTCGATTGCCTTTCGCATCTGAACTTTGCGCCGGAATATTGCCGCCACATCTTGAACGAAACGGAGCGCCGCAACATTGAGCAGCACGGCTACGGCGTTCGCAGCTTCCGCCGTTCGCTCGAGGACACTTATCTGAAATTGGCTGGCGGCATGGCTCGCAAGGAAGTGGTGCAGGAAATCGAAAAAATGGCCATCGAGCTGGAGGGCACTCCGCCGCGCATTCTCGATGGCGTTCCAGAGACGCTTTCGTATCTGAGCGAGCGCCATCGCCTGATTTTGCTGAGCAAGGGCGAGGCCGCCGCGCAAGCCGCGAAAGTGGAACGCTCGGGACTCGCTTCCTACTTTGAGGCCGTGGAAATCGTGCCGGAAAAAAACCTCGAGACGTATGAACGCGCGGTGGAGCAGTTCAAAATCGTAAAATCGAATGGCTGGATGGTCGGCAATAGCCCGCGCAGCGACATCAATCCCGCGTTGCAGGCAGGATTGAACGCCGTGTTTGTTCCGCACCACGCCACTTGGGTGCTCGAGCACGAAGAGTTATCGAGCGGCGCCGGCAAACTGATTCTCCTCACCAGTTTTCGTGAACTTCGAGCTCATTTTTAGGCGAGCCTGATGGACTACCGTTCCGAATTCGCGGATTGTTCGCGCGATTACTCGGCGAGGAATATGCGGTCGCTTTGGTTTTTGTAAGGGCATGGCTTTAGCCATGCCGTAAACGTTGAGGTAGCGTGGCTTCAGCCACTGGGGTAATGTTTTGAGTTTCTCAACGCTCCCTTGGAGGGAACTTCTAGTTCAACACTGATGGACTACCGTTCCGAATTCGCGGATTTCGAGGGCGTTGCGTATCTGAATGCAGCCGGCCAGGGCCCGCTGCCGCTGAAATCGGCGCGCGCATCGCAGGCGGCGCTGGAATGGAAAAAGCTGCCGCATCGTTTGCCCGAGCAGGAATATTTTGGCCTGCCGGATCGCATTCGCGCACTGCTCGCGAGATTGCTGAACGCAGATGCGGAAGAATTCGCCATCACCTCTGGCGCCAGCAGCGGAATGGCGGTTGTGGCGTCGAATTTTGACTGGCAGCCGCAAGACGAAGTTCTGATCGGACGCGGCGAATTTCCCGCGCATTTTTCCACTTTCATGCCGCTGGCAGACGCCGGCCGTTTGCGCGTGAAAATTGTCGCGCCGCGCAATCGCTTCTTGACCTCGAGCGATTATATTCAGCAGTTCACTGCGCAAACGCGGCTCGTTTCCGCGAGTTTGGTGCGTTTCGATGATGGCGCGCGGCTCGATGTCGAACGCCTTGCAGAAGCGTGCCGCAAGAGCGGCGTCGCGCTGCTGCTCGATTTGAGCCAGTGCGCGTGCGCGATTCCCATTAATTTGCAAGCGATGGGCGCGGATTTTGCGGTCAGCTCTGGATACAAATGGCTGCTCAGTCCCTACGGTACAGGATTTTTCTGGGCGCGCCGCGAGGCTATGGAGAAATTGCGGCCCGGGCCGTTTTACTGGGCGGCTTTGGAAGGCGCTCGTAATTTTCATTCGCGGCCGCTGGAGAAAATCGCGCCGGTGCCGGGTGCGCGGCGTTGGGACGCGCCAGAAACGGCGAATTTCTCGAATCTGATGGCCATGCAGGCCTCGCTCGAATTCATCGAGCGCGTGGGAATTGCGGCGATCGACAATCACAACAAGCAGCTCGTCGCGCAGATTGTCGAGCGCCTGCCGCGCGACACTTGCGTTCTGGCCAGCCCGTCCGCCGCGGAAAATCGTGGTTCGTTCATCTGCATCGCGGCGCGGAAGAGCGAGCGCACGAAAGAACTGTACGAGAGATTGCAGCAAGCTCAGGTGATTGTCAGTTTGCGCGAAAATGCGCTGCGCATCGCGCCGCATCTGTACAACACCGAGCGCGACATTGCTAAATTGATTGGCGTTCTTTCAACCTGAGAACGATTCCTCTCTCCGGCGCGCTTGAACGTTGCAAGCGGCAAATAAAAGTTCTGCATGAAGCCAAAGATTATTCTCGTCGGCGTCAAAATCCTGATGGTCATCGCGATAATCGTGTTTGTTTTTACGCCGATGGATACGCCTGTGGAGATATCGCTATGTCTTCTTTGCGTTGCGGTCGCGTCCGCCTGCCTGCTGGTAATCATGAACTCAGATGACAAAGCTCTTCGCTTTTGGCGCAAGAAGCCGGACGAGTCCGAAGTTCAAGAATGACGTTCAAGAATAACGTCAGTTTTCCGCGTTACGATAAAAGCTCAGCGCGGAGTCGCCCTGCGCCAGCACGCGCGTTCGCCGCAGGGATTGCATCCGTTCGGGCAGATTAATTTTCTTGGCGTGCTCAGCGATGACCATGCCGGTTGCAGCAAGTATTTTCTTTGAATTTATGAATTCCAATACGCGCTCGTATTCCTCAGCGTGCGCGTACGGCGGGTCGAGAAAAATAAAGTCGGCATGCGCGCGCTGCGACACGAATTTCTCGAGGCCGCGTATGGCATCCATCGGTAGGATTTCCGCTTCACTCGCCGCTTCACTCACTGCCTCGCTCACAATGTCCAGCGATTTCAAGTTGTCGCGAATCAGTTTCACTGCGGCTGCATGATTCTCCACAAACACAACGCGCTGCGCCCCTCGACTGATGGCCTCGATTCCAATCGCGCCGGTTCCCGCAAACAAATCGACACAAATGCTGCCTTCCACCGCTGCGCCGAGAATATCGAAAAGCGTTTCACGCAAGCGGTCGCTCGTTGGCCGCAGCGACATTCCGCGAAGCGTGCGCAGTCGCCGGCTCTTGAATTTCCCTGCGATGACGCGCATTTTTCAACCCACCGACGCCAGGCGGAATTTGCTTTGCCACTCATGCCCGAGAAATTTTGCCAGCTTTTCCAGTTCCGCCGCGCGCGTTGGACTTTCCACCAGCGCAAAAGCCTCCGCGCGCGCCAGATCCAAAAGTTTGTGGTCGCGCAGCGGATGTGCCAGATGAAAGGCCACATCGCCATGCTGCCTGGTGCCGAAAAATTCCCCGGGGCCGCGCAATTTCAAATCCTGCTCGGCAATTTGAAAGCCGTCCGCTGTGGCCACCAAAGTTTCGAGGCGCGCGCGGGCCTCTTCGGTCACTTTTGGCGGCGCGATGAGAATGCAATATGATTTGTGCGCGCCGCGGCCGATGCGTCCGCGAAGCTGATGAAGCTGCGCCAAGCCAAAACGGTCGGCATGCTCGATGACCATCACCGTGGCGTTGCGAACGTCCACGCCCACTTCCACCACCGTGGTGGCGACGAGGATTTGAATTTTGCCGCTGCGGAATTGCTCCATCACTTCGTCTTTTTCTTCGCTGCGCATGCGCCCGTGCAGTAATCCCGTTTGCAATTTCGGAAAAACATTTTTCGACAAGCGCTCGTACTCTGCGGTGGCCGCTTTCAGTTCCTGCTTGGACTCTTCGATCACCGGATAAATGATGTAGGCCTGCCGCCCGCTGGAAATTTCGCGACGCACAAATTCCCAGACTCCGGGCAGGCTTTTCTCGTCGCGCCACTGCGTTTCCACCGGCGTTCTTCCCGGCGGCATCTCGTCAATGACCGACAAATCCAGATCGCCGTAGAGCGTGAGCGCGAGCGTGCGCGGAATTGGCGTCGCGGTCATCACCAGCGTGTGCGGTGCCGCGCCTTTTTCGGTGAGGCGTTTGCGTTGCAACACGCCGAAGCGATGCTGCTCGTCAATAATCACCAGGCCGAGTTTCGCGAAGCTCACCGCGTCTTCGATGAGCGCGTGCGTTCCCGTGATGAAATTCGCTTTGCCGGAGGCAATGCGTTCGAGCGCATCCAATTTCTCGCGCGGCTTCATTCCACTGACCAGCAGTTCGACGGAATATTGCGATGGAGAAAAAATTCTTCGCGCGGATAAGTAATGCTGCACCGCGAGAATTTCCGTGGGCGCCATAAGTACGACCTGATAGCCGTTTTCGATGATGATGGCGGCCGCTTCGAGCGCGACGATTGTTTTTCCGCTGCCTACGTCGCCTTCGAGCAAGCGGCTCATGGGCGTGTCGCGTTCGAGGTCCGCGGCGATTTCCGCAAGCACACGCTTTTGCGCCGCGGTCGGCTTGAATGGAAGAATTTTCTTCAGCGCCTCGCGGACTTTTTCTTCGCGCACTTGCATGGGAATTCCAGCGCGGCAATGTTCAGTCTGGCGGCGCATCGCCAGGCCAAGCTGATACAGAAAAAATTCCTCGAAAATCATGCGCACTTGCGCGGGGCTGCGAAATTCGTTCAGCAGGTTGACGTCAACATCACTCGCGGGAAAATGAACGCTGAAGAGCGCATCGCGCCGCGAAGGAAATCCGTAGCGCTGCAAAAGTTCCGGCGAAAGAGGGTCGGGAATTTCGCCGTGGAATTCCTGAATCGCCGCAAAAATAAAGCGCCGCAGCATGCGCGAACTGATTTCGCCAATCGCTTCGTAGACCGGCACGATGCGGCCCACTTCTGTGGAGTCTGCGACCCCAGTGCCGCCGGCGGCATCGAGCAATTCGTATTCCGGATTGATCATTTCCATGCGCAGCGGGCGATTGGGGTCCATGGTCACTTTTCCGTGCAGGACGAGCGGCTGGCCGGGCTTGAATTTGCCGTTCAAATAGCTGCTGTGGAAGAAGCGCAGGGGGAGGGGGCCGCTGGCGTCCTTCACACGGAGGTGAAACATGGCGTTGCGGCGGCCGGCGAAGCGGACGAGGCTGCCGCTTTCGACTTCGGCCTGGACGGTGGCGGTCTGGCCGGGGACGAGTTCGGCGATGCGCGTGAAGTGGATGCGGTCTTCGTAGCGAAACGGCAGATAGGAAAGGAGATGGCCGATGGTGGTGATGCCGCGCTCGGCGAGCAGAGCGGCGCGCTGGGCCTTCAGGCCCTTCAAGTCGGTGACTGGAGAATCGAGGGTCAAATTCATGATGATTTGCTGTGCCGCTCGCTAAACTCTTGATGCGCGAAAAGTGCGATTTTCTTACGATTAGAAAAATTTATGTTGCTCATTCCATGCAACTTACGCGAACCTCTAATTTTTCATAGATCTTGCGATTAGAATGGCGCTGCGGGGGCTCCCATCCAGCAAGTACTATGAATGTTTTAGTACTCGATGTACGCCGCATTTCGCACTGTGCTGACGAACCCGGAAGCTCACCCTCAGCGCCTAAAGCCGGCTATTATCGCGCCATTTACGGCACGGTTGAAACCGTGCCCTTAGGCGGCCGGACGTTTGTCAGCTGGCAGTAGATTAGCCGCTGCGAATTCTCCAGCGAGTGCGAGCTTTGTTCATTTTTTGCAGGGGGTTGCCGCACAAGCGAGGCGGTTTGACTGCGCGTGAATGACTCAGGCAAGAGGCGTGCTCCAGGTGGAATCGAGATATTGCCAGCGCTGCCTGTTGCACCAGGTCGTTGGGGCTCCAGGGACGTAGAGGAATCCATGGCCGCGCGCGCAGACGAGCTCGGTACCGTACCAGTCGAGAACGCTCCGCGCAGGGCTGCCGATTTTGACGGGGTTGGAGAGCAGATGGAGGCACACGGGGCAGCGCTGCTTCTGGTCCGCCAGGGCCCAGCGGAGTCCCGCAATCCAGGGGAAAAACAGTATCAGCCCCGCCGGAGGAAAGAGCGGCAGAAGGGCGATGCTCGCGAAAAGGAAAATTGATGTGAGCAGTATGATTTTGACATTGAGAAAAATCCACCGGCGCACCCTGACGATGAGTGACGGCGCGTACTGATTGGCCGGGTACTCGCCAAGCTCTAGCGGGTTAAGGGTCACCAAGACCAGCAGGGACTCTGCATACAAACCTGCGCAGCCAAGCGCAAACTGCTCGATCCCCGATGGCGAACATGCTTCCAGGAGAGATTTGAGCGAAGGAAACCCGAATGCGCAAAGAGAGGTCAACACTGCAGCGGCGGTCAGGAACATTACGCATCGCAGCGGCGAATCCAAACTGAACATGCGCCGCACGTTAAAACTCTTGCGCCTCAGCCACAGCGCGTCGCGAAACGAGCCAAAACAGAAGGCCGTCGCATCGTGATTCACGTAGTAAAGCTCCGCTCTCCACTCCGCCAGCCATTCGCCGCGCTCCGGCGCCGGCACAAGCAGCGCGGCGTTACGGAGGATGGCGATTTGCAGCGTGCGAAGCATTAGGCGTTCTCCCCGGCATGCGCCGGAAATAATCGCGCGAGCAGCGGATAGCGTTTCTGCGAAGCGTCTAGCGTGACCTTGCCCGCGCGCGTGATTTTGTAGTATTTCCTCGGCGGACGCTGGCCGTTATCGGCGATCCTTTGAGATTCCCACTGCGAGCGAATCAGCCCGTCGCGTTCGAGCCGCCGCAGCGCAGGATAGACGGTCCCGCTGGGAAGGCCAGTCTCTTCCATTACGCTGAAGCCATAGACGTGTCCCGCGTCGATCGCTTGCAAGATGATGGCCGCGGTGTGGGAGAGCTTCGCTTCGGATGACATGAGCGGAAGTATAGCTATGTAGCATGCTACTTGACAAGAGCACGGTAGATTGCTACATAGGGTAGGAAAGGTGCGCCTGCATGCTGGAGTTGCGCCACGTTTGCAAACGATTCAAAGGAATTATTGCCGTAGATGATGTGAGCTTTTCGGCGCGGCCCGGCGAGATCACCGGCTACCTCGGACCGAATGGCTCCGGCAAATCCACCACCATAAAAATGATCACCGGCCTGATGGAAAGTACCTCCGGCAAAATCTTTTTCCAAGGCCAGCCAATCGAGCGCGACTTGATTGGCTACAAGCAGCGGATGGGGTACGTCCCTGAAGAGCCGCACCTTTACTCGCATCTGAGCGGCCTCGAGTACTTGACCATGGTTGGCCAATTGCGGAATTTGCCTGCTAAACTCACAGCCGATTGCATTGACGGGCTTCTCCGGCTCTTCGGGCTGCACAGCAGTAGACACGCAGCGATTGCGGCCTATTCGAAAGGGATGCGCCAGAAGATCCTGCTTTCGGCGGCGCTAATGCACAATCCAGATTTGCTGTTGCTGGACGAACCTTTTTCCGGGCTCGACGTAGGGACTGGGCTGGTGCTGCGCGGCTTGATTCAGGAACTGGCGGCGCGCGGGAAAGTGGTGTTGTTCAGCTCTCATGAACTGGAGACAGTCGAGCGGGTCTGCTCCCATGTGGTGATCCTGAACCGGGGGAAAATCGTAGCGGATGACTCCATCGAGCACCTGCGCGCTCTGATGGCCGTGCCCACACTGGAGGGTATCTTTTCGCAACTTGCTGTGGAACAGGATACAGCGGCGATTTCACGCGAGATTGCAGACTTGATTCGCGCATGAGCGAAACAACCAGCACGAAACCGCAGTTCCGAGTGCTCTATCGCCAGTTTCTTTTCCGCGTGGTCGACCTCGAAGTTCTGTCCGCTCGCGCCCTGGGCGACGCGAATAAACTGCTCGGACAATTCGCGGCGCTGCTCGTGCTGTTCAGCGTAGTGAGCGGGCTGGGCCCTCTCTTCATGGATAGGAATATAAGTCCTCAGGCGCTTAGGGAACTCACGCTGCACACCGAGCACATGCTGATTACGGTGACGATGGTGGTGGTAGGCATATTCGCCGTCCTCAGTTGGGATTCCGTTTTTCCAGATCGCCGCGACGTGTTTGTGCTGGCGCCTCTCCCAGTGCGGGCGCGCACAATGTTTCTCGCAAAAGTGGCGGCGACAGGAACGGCGCTGGGACTGGTGGTGGTCTTGCTGCACTGCGGGGCGGGCCTAACGTGGCCATACGTGTTTTCTGTGCACGGCGCTGGATTTGTTGGCATCGCGCGGTCGTTTGCGGCTTATTGGTTCACGATGCTGGCTGCTGGCGCGTTTATCTACTGCGGCGTGCTCGCTGTTCAAGGATTGGCGGCGCAAATCCTGCCGCGGAAGTTGTTTCTCCGCGTCTCGGGATTTCTGCAAATGGCCGCGTTCTGTTTGTTCGTGTCCGTGTACTTTCTGGAGCCTGCCGTTGATTGGTTCCAAGCTCTCCTCGGTGAGCTGAATGGATCAATGCCGCCAACTCTGGCGCCACTCGCTTGGAGGGCTTGGCTAGGACTTGCCGTCACTGTACTTGCAGCGGCCGCGGCATACGCGTTCTCGTATATGCGAACCATCCGCAAGATCGTCGAGGAGGCAGATATCACTTCTACGCGGCGGAGTTTCCGATGGTTGCCTCGCTTTGGGAACGGCGTGCAAACAGCCATCGGGCAATTTAGCGTGCGGACGCTGGCTCGCAGCCGCCAGCATCGCTTGATGCTGGCTTTTTATTTGGGGATTGGCCTGGTATTTACCATTACTGGCTTCATGGAACCCCTCATGGCCGTGCCGCGAACTCCCGGTGGGGCGATGCTCAGTCTCTGGCGTGAGCCCACCACCCCACTGCTGACAGCGACGATCCTGATGTTGGCGTTCGCGGTGCTGGGAATGCGTGTAGTGTTCGCGCTTCCGCTGGAACTGCGAGCCAACTGGATATTCCGCTCCGTCGGATTGCATGGCGTTGGAGAAATTCTAACCGCGAGCCGTCGCGCTCTTCTCTTGCTCTCGGTCGCGCCCTTCTGGCTTGTTTCGGCGGCCGTATGTTTTTGGCTGTGGCCATGGTGCCAGGCTGCTGCTCATCTCGTCGTTCTTGGCCTGGTTGGAGTGATTCTCGTCGACCTCGCGCTGTATAGCTTTCGCAAAGTTCCTTTCGCCTGCTCCTACCTGCCCGGCAAATCACAGGTACACATGATTGTCGTGTTCCTCGTTATTCTAGTGTCGCTGGTGGCGCAAAGTGTCATCTGGGAGCAGGAAGCTCTTCAGAAGCCGGCAATGATGGCCGCAATGCTAGCGCTGCTTGGCGTTGCGGCGCTTGCAATCCGGTGGCGCACGACAGTATTGGCAAGGTCCGACGAAGAAGGTTTGCAGTTTGAGGAGGAAGGAACTCCGGCCGTGCTGGAGTTGGGCCTGTACCGAGATGGAGTGGCGCTCGGAACCCGTCCGCCCGATCCGCCATCGGTCTCGTAGGAAACTACTTGCCAATGTCATTATTAGAGGAGCGGGGCCGATTCGAAGGGCGCGTCCCTGCCTGCGGCGGACAGGCTTGTCCCGCAAAACGGGAGTCAAAAGCCGCAGATTCGCAGAGGCGCGATTCTGCGCTACAAAAAGCAAAGCGGGGTCGAGCGAACGGGAGTCCCGCTCTGCGGCGGCGAGAAACCGGCGACGCGACTCGCGAGTCGCGCGGGGGGGCAAGCCCCGCCCCTACGATAAGACTTGCTTACCAAATAGGGGCGGGGCACGTCTAAGCGTATAGAACGAGAGAGGGTAAGTGAAAGCGGGGCTCCGGAGGCGGGCGCTTTGGGTAAACTGCATGGACAACCGGAGAGCGAACGAGTTGCATCCGGCGATGAACGTTAACGTTACGGGGATGAGGGCCGCGCTGGACGCAGCGGCGGCGACGCGCGCGGTGCAAAAGGCGGACGAACAGGTCCTGGTGCGGCAGGCGCAAGCGGGCAACCGGCCGGCTTTTGAGGAATTGGTTCGCCGGTACGACCGCGACGTGTTGCGGCTGGCGATGAATCTGGTGCGCGGCAGCGAGGACGCGCGCGATTTGTATCAGGAAGTTTTTCTCCGCGCGTATCGCAACCTTTCGCGGTTTCGATTCGAATGCAGCTTTTACACGTGGATTTACCGCATAGCGACGAACGTGTGCCTGGACCATTTGCGAAAGAAGAACACGCGGCGGGAGGAGCAGGCTCCGCAGAATGCGGACGGCGAAACGGCGGCGGACTTTTTTGATCAGCAGATGGAGCAGCGAGCGGCGGCGAATCCGGAGCGGAATTATTTGGGGCAGGAACTGGGAAGGCGGATTGATGCGGCGCTGGACGGGCTTTCGCCGCGGGAGCGCATGGTGTTCGAGTTGAAGCATTACGAAGGGCTGAGGCTAAGGGCGATTGGGGATATGTTGGGCACTTCGGAAGAGACGGTGAAGAATTCGCTGTTCCGGGCGACGCGGAAGATGCGGGCGAGTTTGGGAGCGATGAGGTAGGGATGCGATTGGGACACGAAAATCCGCAAACGTTCAAAAGGCGCCCCGACAAAGAGCGCCGGGGGCAAGCGAAGGTCTGCGCTACCAAGGCTCGGGGCGAGCGGGCGACGGGCGCACAAAACGCGCCCCTATGGATTGGAATGCGCGGCAAAGCGGCGTCAAGCCGCCGCACTCCAAAAAAAAATGGAAGATGCGGGCGAGTTTAGGCGGGATGCGGTAGAGGTATAAGGAGTCTGTGTGAGAACGGCAAAATCTGTACTTCAGCGGCTAAAGCCGCACGGATTTTGTTCGGTCTATGTCGTGGCTAAAGCCACGACCCACAAGGATTGCCGGGTTGCCGCACAGGCTCTAAAGGAGTGAGCGATGCAGGAATTCAAAGATAGCTCTGGCGCGTGTCCGGAGTACGAATCACAAATAGTTTTTTACGCGGCGGAAGAGCTGGAAGGCGCGGAGCGCGACGCGCTGGAGGAGCATTTGGACGAGTGCGCGCGGTGCGTGGCGGCGCTCGATGCGGAGCGAAAGCTGTTGGAAGTGGCGGGCGCGCACAAGCGGCTGGAGCCGGCTCCGCGAATGCTGGCAAGCTGCCGGAACCGGCTGGAGGATTCGCTGGATGAAATGGACCATCGGAGCCTTTGGACGCGATGGGCGGAGTCGCTGTTCCCGGCGCACTGGCTGGCGCTGCATCCGGCGGCGAGCGTGGCGACGCTGCTGCTGGTGGGATTTTCGGTGGGGATGCTGGCGCCGTGGCATTCGCGCGGGCAAAGCATGCCGACACCGCGTCCTGCGGTGAGCGAGGGGTCGATGTTCAATCCTCAGGAATTGCAATCGGCGAATGTTTCGGGAATCAACTGGACGCCGAGCGCGGGGAATCAGCCGCCGCAGGTGCAAGTGCAAATGAAGACGGAGCGGCCGATTGTGGTGCAGGGAACGGTGAACGACAGCAATGTGAAGCGCGTGCTGCTGTATGTACTGCACAACAACGAGCGATTCTGCCCGGATGTGCGCATGAGCGCGGTGGAATTGCTGAGGGAACGGGCGAACGATCCGGAAGTGCAGAAGGCGCTGTCGCAGGCGGTGCTGACGGACCGCAATGCGGCGGTGCGCATGAAGGCGCTGGATGCGCTGAGCGCGGCGAAGCCGGATGATGCGAGCGTGCAAACGATGCTGCAGGCGCTGACGAGAGATGCAAACATCGGAGTGCGCATCGAGGCGATCAATTCGCTGCGGGAGATTTCTGAGCGCGGGGAACTGGGCGCGGATCCGCGGGCGATGAATGTGTTGCGGCAGACGATGCGGACAGATTCGAATATGTACATCCGGTTGCAGAGCGCGGCGGCGGTTCAGGAAGTGCAGCCGAACCAGTGATGAGGAAGCAGTAACACATCGCGCAGAAAGCATGCGCGAAAAGGAAAAATTTAGGCGAGAGGCTTTTTGTCGCGGTTGAGCCGCGGAGCACAAAAGATTTTCTCAGGAGCTTTCTGTTGGAGCTGAGGTTCCGACGTCCTGAAGAGGGTTTATGAGAGCGCGGCGGCGGTTCAGGAAGTGCAGCCGAACCAGTAAAAGCAACAGCAGATTCCTCGCTGGATGCTGGTCGCATCCGCTCGGAATGACAAGGGTGGCTGGGGAGATGCGGTTGAAAATGAAGATGGGGATTCGACAAATTTCGATGGCGGCGTGTTTGATGGTGATGGCGCTGCCGGCGTGGGCGGGCGAAGGGCATGCGAACCGCGTTGTGGCGGACAAAAGCGGACAGTTTTCCACGAGCGCGGGACTGCAACTGCGTGTGGCTGCGGATCAGGGCGACATTCACATTTTGACAGGGGATTCGTCGAAGGTCTCCTATCACGTGCATCTGGAGACGGAGGCGAGCGACCGCAACGCGCAGGATATTTTGAATGCGTATGCGTTGACGGCGCGGAGCGAAGCGGATGGAGTGATGTTGATCAGCCGTTCGCCGAGACTGGGATGGGGACACCACCTGTGGGTAACGCTGGAAGTTACGGTTCCGCATAACTACAACCTGAATCTTTCCACCAATGGCGGGAACATTCAGATTGCGGACATTCAGGGGCGGGTTTCTGCGACGACGGATGGCGGGAACATCTCGACCGGACAGATTGGCGGGCCAGCGCGACTGATTACAGATGGCGGGCACATTCTCGCGAAAAACGTAGGCGGCGACCTGACGGCGCAAACGGGCGGGGGAGATATTACGGTTGGCTCGGTGGCTGGGTCGGCAATTTTGCGGACCGGCGGCGGGCACATTCACGTGGCGTCGATTGCGGGATCAGGGCGGCTGGATACGGGCGGCGGGAACATTTCGCTGGAGCATGCTGGCGCGGGGCTGGTGGTGAGCACCGGCGGCGGAGAAATTGAAGTGGGCGAAGCGTCGGGGCTGATTCGCGCGCGCACAGGCGGCGGAGGGATTCGCGTAGCGAAGTCGCTGGGACCGACGGAATTGGACACCGGCTCGGGCAGCGTGTACTTGACGCAGGTGCAGAGCGCGGTGCGAGCTTCGACGGGGGCGGGAGGAATTACCGCGTGGTTTGGGCCGGATGCGAGGCTGACGAGTCCATGCCGGCTGGCCGCTGGGGAAGGCGACATTGTGGTTTACCTGCCGAGGAAACTTGCGGTGACGGTGGATGCGCAGGTGGAGCTTGGCGGAGGGCATCGGGTGATTGTGGACCCGGCGTTTCCGCTGAAGGTGACTTACGGCGAGGCGGATGAAGGCAGCCAGGCGGTGCGGGCGGAGGGCGCGTTGAATGGCGGAGGGCAGACGCTGGTGCTGCGGACGGTGTCTGGGAATATTCGATTGATGCTGAACGATGCGGAGCATGAGAAGCAGGAAATGGAAATGCTGCGACAGCAAATGGAGAAAATGAGGCGGCAATTGGAAATGAATTTGATGAAGCTGCAAAGGCCGCCTGCGCCGCCGCAGCCGGATCAACCCTAGGACAACAATAAATCGCGAGGAGCAGGGAGGAAAGCATGGGACGAACAGCGATGCGGCGGCGGTGCAATTCATTGGCAATTTTAGCGGCAGCGGCTGCAGTTGCGCTTGCGGCGGCTCCGGTGCACGCGGCCAGCACGCAAGTATTCGACCGAATTTATCCGCTGCATGCGGGCGGGGCATTCGCGCTGATGAACGTGAACGGCGGGGTGCAGATCGAGGGATGGGACCGGCAACAAGTGGAAGTGCGCGCGGTGAAAACTGCGCTGCACCAGAGCGACGATTTGAACCGCGTGCAGATTGAAGTGCAAAGCGACGGAGATCAACTGGGAGTGAACACGCGGTATCCGAGCGGAAGCGGCGTACAAGTGACGGTGGAGTATCAAATCCACGTGCCGTACCGATTGCGCTGGGCGGCGGTGACGACAGTAAATGGAGACGTGCACGTGCGCGGTGTGACCGGCGCGGGGATTTTGAATTCGGTGAACGGCAACGTGGAGGTAGTGGACAGCGAGGGGCGGTTCAGCGGAGGAACGACGAATGGCGACGTACGGATGCAATTGAAGTCAATGCCGGCGGCGGGCGAGCCGGTGACGCTTACGACGATTAACGGCTCAGTGGTGCTGTCCATTCCGCAGGGAACGAATGTGGATGTGCGAGTGGTGAACCGCAATGGCGACTTTCGCTCGGATTTTCCGCTGGCGACGCTGGGGGCGTACACTTCGAGCCGATTTCGTGGGCGGCTGGGAAGCGGCGGCGGAGAAGTGTATATGAGCACAGTGAATGGGGCGATCCGGCTGGTGAACGGGCGTCCGGTGGTTTGAAGCTAACGAAAGTGGGCACAGAACGTCCAAGAATTTGGGGAGTGGGGAGAACAAAAATGCGCGTTTCGACGTACATGAAGTATATGGGCTTTGCGGTAGCTGTGTTGGGGCTGGCTGCGGGAGTGGCTCGGCCGCAGGAGAGGCCAGCGACGAGCGAGCAGAGCGCGGCGCAAACGAAGGAAAATTGTTCGAACAGCGCGTTTGATTCAGCGGCGCTCGAAAAAGAACTGGCGCAGATGCAGAGCCAGTGGAAGGCAGAGCTGGCGAACGTCCAAGCGCGGGCCTGGCAAGCTAAAGCGGAGGTGGCAAGGGAAATGACGGAGCAAGGAATCAGGCGAGCGGAACTGGCAAAGCTCGCGGCGCAAATGCAAACGGAGCGGGCGGGCCTCGAGACGCAGGCGCGGATCGCTTCCCAACAGGCGCAACAACTTTTCGCGCAGGCTCCGGGAGTTTTGGACAGCGAAGATACCGGCTGGCTGGGACTGGAGATGACCGAGGTTACACCGGAGAAGGCGAAGGAGCTAAAGGTGTCGCCGGAGCGCGGCGTGGTGGTGACCGAAGTGCTGCAGGATGGCCCCGCGGCGAAAGCAGGATTAGAAACGAACGACGTGATCGAGGAATATGACGGGCACGCAGTGGAGGGCACGCTGCAGTTCCGGCGGATGGTGCGGGAGACACCGCCGGGGCGAAGCGTCAACGTTACGGTGATGCGCGCCGGCACAGAGAAAAGGTTAACGATAGAGGTGGGCAGCGCGGCGCGCAACATGGACACTGAACTGCGGCAATTGATGCCGCTGAAAAACTTCAATTTCAAATTCAATATGCCGGAGGTTTTTGCAGGGATGACGCCAGTGCTGGGGATCGAGGCGGAGGACGTTAGCGGGCAATTGGGAGAATATTTTCATGTGCCGGGAGATGCGGGTGTTCTGGTGCGGGACGTGAGTCCCGGAACGCCGGCAGCGAAGGCGGGGCTGAAGGCGGGCGACGTGATTACGCGAGTGGACGGCGTGGCGGTGAAAACGGTGGATGAGTTGCGCGAACAATTGCGGGAGAAACACGAACAAAAAACGGTACCGCTGACGGTGGTGCGCAACGGTTCGCAAACTACGCTGACGGTTACGCTGGAGCAACCGGCGACAGAACCGGCGAGGGTCCGGAGCGCGGCGCTGTAAGATTGTTTTCGAGCAGATGTTTTTAGCGAGGCCCGGGGTAAAACTCGGGCCTTATTTTTTTGCTGGTGGGCGAGGACTCGTGCTGTGGGATTTCATGAGGAGAGGTCTCGAGTGTATGTAAATTGCCAATCTGTCCTTCAGCGGCTAAAGCCGCAATGGCCTTGCGTCTTATGTCGTGGCTGAAGCCACGACTCACAAAGATTCTCGCTTTCTGAGGCGGTCTCTATTGGCGGATGATTTCGGCGTTGGCGGTGGGGACTGAGATTTTTTCGAGGCGATTGCCATCGAGATACAAAATAATTTCGAGATCCTGGCTGCGGACGCGGAGGCGGTCGAGACTTTTGCCGTTCACGTTTTCGGGGTCCAGGGCTTCGGCAGTGATGGTGCCGGGAGTCATTTCCTGAGGAATGAGAACGGGAAAAGTTTGCAGGCCTTTTTTGGACCAATCGTAAAGTTCGGCGAGAATGGCGTACTGATAGTAGAGATTGTCATCGAGAATGACGATGTTAGGCGTCTTGAAGAAAAATTGCTGGGTGTAAGGCTGCGAGCCGTTGACTTGCAGGTGAATGGTGGCGGTACCGCCACTGAAATCCACGGAAGCAGCGGCTTTTTTTGCGCCGGTGACGGTGGACCACTCGTAATGGATAGGGTCGCCGCCGGCGGCGAGTTGCAATTGCGAAGTGATGCGAGTCTCCGGGCCGTTCGCGGATTTGACGGTGGCGTTGCCGCGCGCGAGCCAGCCGGCGGAGGAGGAAGAGATTTCGAATTCCTCGGAGCCGACTTCTTTGCCTGCGACCAAGTCGCGGAATTTGCCCTTCTGCTCGCGAAGCGATTGCGCGGAGGAGGATTTGGTTAGCGATCGATAGGGTCGCGGGCGAAAGTTGGAGTGATGCGGAGTCTTCGCGGCGGCGGTGATTGGCCACAGCAGAGCGAGCAGGCCAAAAAATGAGGTGAAGATTTTGGCATGTCGAATCACCTCGGGACGCCCTCCATAATGCCCAAAGCGATTATAGATTGCACCACGCGAAGCGGCTCGACGGAACTTTCCACGCGATACTCCGCGAGTTCATAGAAGGGCCGGCGCTCCTCATAGAGCTTGCGAAAGCTCGCTTCGTCCTTGAAAAGCGGGCGGTCGGTGATGTGAGAGCAGCGCTGGAGCAGTTCCTCGACGGGGCATTTCAGCCACACGGTTGCGCAGGCGGCCTGCTTTAGTAGTTCCATATTAGCGGCTTGCGCCATCGTGCCGCCGCCCAGCGATACGATAGTCGGTTTTCCGGCAGCGGCGGCTTCACCGAGGATGCGCTTCAATTCCTCATGCTCGGCCTCGCGAAAAGCGGGTTCACCGAGCTGGGCGAAAATTATAGGAATGGGCAGGCCAGCGCGTTCGACAATGCGCTTATCCAGATCAGCGTGAATCCAGCCGATTTGACGAGCGAGGAGGCGCGCGACGGTAGATTTTCCGCATCCCATGAAACCGGTGAGGGCAATCAAGCGGCGATTCGCGCGCAGCGCAGGCGAAACGGGCGCGGGTGAAGTGTTTCTGCTGATGGGATGAAGAGTGTCAGTCACGCTTGTGGATAGTGATTATACCATTGAAAGAGGAGAGTTCCAGTTTGGCGCGGCCTTGATTGAAGCTGCCAAACAGGCCACGAGCAAACCGCGGGAGGCGCTGATCGAAATGACTATGAGGAACAAGCTTGGCTTGATTATCCACTTTGCCGTAGAGAGAAGCGGCGTCTACGTCGAAAGAATCGGTCGGTGAAAAATTGACGTTGATGGGCCCGCTATAATTTTTCAGGCGATAAACACCGTTGGCCAAGAAATCGCTGTCGAGGAGGATGCTGCCGGTAGAGGTTTGAGCGAAGATGCTGGAGCTGTGATCGTCTACGAGGCGAATATCGCCGCTGATGGAATGGACTTCAATGCGGCCAGTGCAGCGCATGCATTGAAAGGCGCCGCCGACGGTTTGAACGACGAGATAACCGCCTATATTTTCGGCATCGATGCCCGCTGCTACGCTCTCGACACTCATGTCGCCCAAAATATTGGAAATGCTGACAGTGCCGGAATCGCTATGGACCTGAAGCTCGGCATCTTCGGGAACGGTGATGACGTAGTTGACGCGGAGGTCATTGGGAGAAACATTGTCGGCAAGGAGGTGGGTGACGACGTCGACGCGATTGTCAACTTGCTCGGCATCGACTTCAATTTTGGGGCTATCGTGATCGGAGACAACCATGACGGTGGGTTTGTCCCACGAAGAGATGATGACTTTGCCGCTGGGATTGTGGAGAGTGATCAAAGGGTGAGACTGCACGGTAAATTGCTTTTCGAAATGGTGCGCGGCGAAAACGGGCGAGGTGAGGCCCAGCAGCAAGAACGTCGCGCAGCTTGCGGCCAGCAGCAAGGCGCGCATCGAGGAAAAGTTAGATTTCGAGTCGTAGTTCGACTGGACTGGGGAGAGTTTCATCAGCGTCCCTCGCTATCTGCCACGGTGGCCAGGAGATCGGCCTTCTGTTGATAAGCGGTGTACAAATAATCGCGCATCATTTCGTTCTGAGGATCCTGGCGCACGCCTTTTTCACACACGGAAATCATATTGTCAACGATGGCGAGATTGCGGTTGAGGGTAGCGGTGACGTCGTTGTCCCGCGCTTGCAGCATGGGAAGGCTTTTTGTTTCGGCTTTGCTGAGTTCCGCGGCGACGGGCATCATGCTTTTTTGGGTGTTCTGGAGCCACAGGGCGCGCTGTTCGGCGCGGTTAGTCGTCTTCAAGTGCCCGCCAAGGAGAACGGCGCCAGCAATGATGATGGACAAATAAGCGCCGGCCATCGCGGGACGAAAGGCGCCGAAGGTTGCGAAGCGTTCATGCCAGGATGTTTTAGGCGCGCGGATCACACCTTCTTTTTCCAACTGTGATTTGATGGCGGACCAGATTCGAGCGGGAGGTTCTTCCTCGGGCAGGAGGGCGCTGGCGCGGCGGATCATTTCGAGGTCAGCGATGAGGGCGCGGCAGCCTGGGCAATCCGCGAGATGCGACGCGGCGGCAGGTTTTCGCTGACCCTCCATCCATTCGCTGCTGAATTGCCAAAATTCGCTACAACGCATCGGAGCCATGACGTTTAGTCCTCGCCCGCAGCGTCCTTGAAAGCCTGACGCTCATCGCGGGCTCGCTGCCTTTTGACTTCATGAAGAAGGTCCCTGAGTCTCATACGAGCTTTGTGCAGTTGCGACTTGGAATTGCCGATGGAGCAGCCCATGATTTGCGCTATCTCGTTGTGCTCATATCCTTGCACATCATGCAAAACAAAAACCGCTTTGTAACCGGCCGGCAACTGATCAACGGCGCGTTGCAGGTTGACGCGGTCAATGGAACCGCTCAAGCCCAGGTCGGGCGCGCCAAAATCCCTGCGCGGGCCGCCGCTTTCTTCATCCGGTTCGGTGACTTCCTCGAGGGAAGTTTCCGAGCCGGTCTTCTTGCGCAACCGCATCAGCACGACGTTGACTGCCAGCCTGTGCAGCCATGTCGAAAACGCAGACTCACCACGAAACGTGCTGATTTTTCGAAATAGCTGCAGAAAAGCTTCTTGAGTCAGATCCTCTGCTTCGGCGGTATTTCCGACCATGCGCAAGCACAGGGAATAAACTCGGCGGTGGTGGAGCTGATAGAGCCGCTCAAAGGCCGCCGCGTCGCCTTGCTGCGCCAGCCGGATGGCATCCGCTTCCGGCAATTCGCCGTTCTCGATTCGCCTCGTTCGGGCCACGATACCCTAACGCGGCGTACCTGAATTCTCCGATGCGCCGCCAACTCCAGAAGTTGTCCTTAGATGTTCCTGAAACGCATCGGTCTCAGCAAAAAAGGCCGACAGGTTTCCAGCGCGCCAACTCACAGGCAAAAGGCGCGAATGAATTGCCAGACTATTCTCGTCGGAAATGGGCTGCGCGTCTACCGAGGATCGCAGAATCGAGCGAGGGCTTGGGGGACTGGCGAGCGGGCGATGCTATTACGGAAGCATTCAGGTCACTTTGGAAAGCAGCCAAAGAGGCTGAGGGCATAGCCAGAAGAAATGATTTGAGCACCACGACGATTTCACGCAAACAGGTATTCACGTCATAGTGAAGCTCGTCGAGACGGACCCAGGAAGCTTCGCGATGGTGGCTAGCGGACAAATCGTCGCACACGCGGCAGAAATCTTCGGCGGAATCGGCGACGATGATTTCGAGGACGCGCAATTTGTGCAGAAAGCGCGAGGGCCCGCCAAACAGAACGGTATGCATGAGTTGGTTCCAATGAGCATTTTGACGCGCCGCTTCGCCGCGGAAAAACCCCGGATTAAGAGGAGCTATGGAGGGAGGCGAGGCCAGATGGCGGCCGGTCCTGCCCAGGGTGCGGCAAGCGCCCTCGAGCGGCGCGGTCAAATTGCGGATGGCGCTAGCGGCGATTTCAACGCACTGACGGGCGCGGCCGATTTTGCCTTCCGAGCGCAGGGACATGGCGTCGTCCAGCGCTACGGAAAAAATAGCGTAGGCGTCTTCCCACTGGCGCACGATGCTGTCGAAGAGACACTTCTTCTCCGCTGGCAGGAGAGAGCGCCAATCGTCGGTTACGGAGCTGCGGCTGGCCGCAGTTTCGCGCTGTTTATTCCAAAACAAGAGTGGCGCACCCGTCGGACATTATACCAGAGAGCGCAAGTGGCGGCATTTTTTTTGGGGATCGGGATGCATTAAGGAGAATGCTTCTTCTAAAATTTCTCCCGATCCCGCGATATACTGGGACTATTCGACACTCTTGTCGACATCGGCGTTCTTGCCGAGAAGGAGGTGATCCAGTGAGGTACTGTTTGCGTTGACGCAGTAGAAGAGGCGCTTGTGAGGTTGCCGAGCGCCTCTCTCCTTTTGTTCCACTGGCCTTCCTGAACCGCATTTTTAGCCCCGCGTACGGGCTTATGGCGTCTGTTTGATTTTTAGTTTCAACCTGAGCAGCTATCCTTTCCGGCCCGAGATAGCCATTCGTCGTCGCTCTTATTCCGCGCTCAGTGGGCGGAAAACTCGACATTGGCATATTCGCCGGTAAACTTCGTCACGAAAGCGAGTTCGCCCGCTGGCACCGCGTAATGCTTGTACATGGTGCATCGGTATTCGTTTAATGGCCTGATACGCGCAAAAGCAATTGCATTGTCAACGCCGAAGAACACGAAGAGCAATTGGCTTGGCGATTCGAGAGCCTTTTGCATTTCTTCTTGATGAGCATAGATTTCCTTCATCGGTTCGACATCTATTCGACTGGCGTTTTTATACTCGCCGGACAAGTTGACAATGGCCGATACGCTGACGCATTGCCGTCCCGGTTGCCCATTGTTCCACGCGTAGGGCAGCGCATAACACACACCAAAGGTTGACTGGTTCACCGTGAACTCTGGGTGTGACCGCGCGAGAGCATCTACGACTTGCGTGAACATGGCGTCTTGCCTGAGTTGGGCGAATGTTTTCTTCTTCATATGACCGGCCTGAGTAATTCCGTCACCGGCATTCCCGTTATTCGCCCAATGTAAGAGAACCAGCTGGACTTCAGCTTCTCTTGCAAACTGCTCATTATCGGATCGCCTGCTGTCTCCGTGTCCCCGGCGATCCAGAATGGCAGGCCTCATTTCTGCTCGGAATCCGATATGAAAAATAGATGACGCCTGCGATATTTGGGAACTGACGTTCTCCCTTTTGTTTCTTCTTTTGCAGAACACGGGAGACGAGGATCATGTAGTCGATTGGATTTGTGTGCAGCAAATTTCCGTCGTTGGCAATAATGAGGAGACCCTTAGCATCGGCTAGGCCGCGCGATTGTTTTGTGGCCCGAATTTGATGATTAGCCTTCTGGATAATTCTCTGGACTGGCGCTTGAAGCGCTTCCAGCCACTCCCGTTGGCAAGTCGGATTCAGGTTTTGCAGCGAGATTTGCATTCGCCCGTAGATAAGCACTAAGCCACGCTTCATCCAATCATTGACAAGCGCTTGTAGCTTCATCGCGTGCTCCCGACGGGCATCCTCTTGAAGCGTTTTCAATTCAGCGACTACGTTTTCTTTAGCGAAGAGGAAGTCGGCAGTCTCCGATTCGGTTTCCGGTATCAGTTCGCCGCCGGAGTCGAGCACAACAGTTCGGAAGTGTTGTTCAAAATCGCCAACGAGCATGGTCGCACCGACAAGAGTCATGCAGCTTTCGTACATTCTAGCATGCAAGCGGTGCAACTTTGGCCGCTGCTGTCTCCTATCCCCTGCGTTTGTTGACGGTGTGCGAGGGCGGTGGATATACTGCGAGCGACTTCAGAGTGAAAAGGCTAAGTTGCGAAGGAACCGCCTTCACGGTGCGCGCGACTTAGTGTTAAGGGAAGGGAACCGCTTGGAATTCGAACCGCGCGACCAGCTCGAACAGCGACAAAAAAAGCTCGAGCGAATCGCCGCTCTGGGCTTCGATCCGTATCCGCATAAATTCGAATGGAAGCAAACGGCGGCGGAGATTGTCGCGGAATACAAGGACCGTTCCGCGGAAGAGCTGCAAACGCATGCCGTGAACGTGAGCGTGGCGGGGCGCATTTTGACGATACGGCTGCACGGGAAGGCGGGCTTCGCGCACATTCAAGGGGACGGCCAGCGGCTGCAAATTTACGTGAAGCTGGATGCCGTGGGGGAGCGCGGGTTCCAGCTTTTTCAACTGCTGGATATGGGCGACATCATCGGCGTTACCGGGCACCTGTTCCGCACAAAAACGAACGAGCTGACGGTGTGGGTAGAGCAAATCACGCTACTCACCAAGTCGCTGCTGCCATTGCCGGAAAAATGGCATGGACTGGCGGACGTGGAGCTGCGCTATCGCCGGCGCTATCTGGATTTGATTGCCAACCATCATGCGCGGGAGGTTTTTGTGCGGCGCGCGCAAGTGATTCGCTACATCCGGAATTTTTTCGACGCGCGGAATTACCTGGAAGTGGAAACGCCGATGATGCATCCGATTTTGGGAGGCGCGACGGCGCGGCCGTTTGTGACGCGGCACAACACGTTTGATGTGGACTTCTATATGCGCATCGCGCCAGAGCTTTATTTGAAGCGGCTGGTGGTGGGCGGGCTGGACCGCGTTTACGAAATCAACCGGAATTTCCGGAACGAGGGAATTGACGCGATTCACACGCCGGAATTCACCATGCTGGAGTTTTATCAGGCGTACAGCGATTATCGCGACTTGATGACGCTGACGGAAGAGCTGTTGCGGGGATTGGTGCAAATTGTTTGCGGCAGAACGACGGTGAAATATGGGGAGCATGAGATAGATTTTGGGAAGTTCGAGGCGCTGTCGATGCGCGAGGCGATTGTGAAATTCTGGCCAAAAGACGCTGGAGCAGCGCCGAGCGTAAGCGAATTGGCGGAGGCGAAAGGGCCGAAGGCTGCAGCGGAACGCTACAATTCTATGGCGCGCGCGGCGGGAGTTGAGTTGATTGACGACGTGGACACTGCTTCGCCGGGGGAATTGACGGGCGCGCTGTTCGAGACGGTCGCGGAGAAGCATCTGATCCAGCCGACATTTATTTACGATTTCCCGGTGGAAATCTCGCCGCTTTCGAAATGTAAAAAAGATGATCCGTCGGTCACAGAACGGTTCGAGCTGTTCATCGAGGGGATGGAATTGGCGAACGGATTTTCGGAGTTGAACGATCCGGTGGATCAGGAGCGGCGGTTCCGCGCGCAAGTGGAGAGCGGCGGGGCGGAAATGCCCAAGGAAGTAGACATGGATTACATTCGCGCGCTGGCTCACGGATTGCCGCCAACCGCCGGCGAAGGCGTGGGCATTGATCGTCTGATCATGCTGCTCACCGATTCGCACTCTATTCGCGAAGTGATTTTGTTCCCCACGCTGCGTCCGCAGAAGGATTCGGAAACGGATGCGGAGGCGGCGGCTTCGAACGAAGAACCCAAATGAGCTTTGAATGGCTGGTGGCGCGGCGCTATCTGCGGTCGAAACACAAACCGCCGGTGCTGCGGCTGGTGACATTCCTGTCGGTGGTTGGCGTGGCGGCGGGCGTGGCCACGCTGGTGATTGCGCTGGCGATGAACACCGGCTTTAGCCAGGCGATTCGCAACCGGCTGCTGATTGTCACCGCGCATATCAATCTGAAGCCAAACAGCACAGAAGGCATTCGCGATTACCGGCAACTGATGGCGCGGCTGGCGAAGACGCCGGGCGTGAAGTCGGTTACGCCTGCGGTGTACAACACGGTGCTGCTCTCGGCGCATAACAAACCGCAGGGCATCGTTTTGAAGGGCGTGGATCCGCCGCTTGAAACGCGCGCGGATGCGGCGCTGAGAGACATCGTTTCCGGGGCTGATAACTTCGCGCCGGATTCTTACGGAATTCCCGGGATGATCATCGGGCAGATCCTCGCGCAAGATATGGATTTGAAGGTGGGAGATTACGTCACAGTTCTAAGCCCGCAGGGAAGCCTTACGCCGTTTGGGATGCTGCCGCGATCGCAGCGGTTCCGGGTAAATGGAATTTTCAACTCTGGATTTTACGATTATGACGCGAATTGGACATTCATCACGATGCAAGCGGCGCAGAAGCTTGCGGGCGTCGGAGACGTGGTGAGCTTGCTGGAAATTCGCGTGAATGATTTGGACCGTACGAACGAAATTGCGTCGGAAATCGCGCGCGAGGCTGGGCCCGCGTATCACACGACCACGTGGATGGACGAAAATCGGGCGCTGTTCCGCGCGATGAGCCTGGAAAAATTGGTGACCGCGATTTTCATCGGGCTGATTACGTTTGTCGCGGGGCTGAATATTCTGGTGGTGCTGGCGATGACGGTGACAGAAAAGGCGCACGACATTGCGGTGCTGATGATGCTGGGGGCGCGGCGCATGCAAGTGCGCAATATTTTTGTGCTGCAGGGGTTTTTGGTAGGAGTGACGGGAACGGGCATCGGGCTGGCTGTGGGCTACGCGCTGGCGTGGACGCTGAATCGCTGGCAACTTGTGCCGCTGAATCCTGAAGTTTACGCCGTGCCGTACGTTCCATTTCATTCGAACGCATGGGACGCATTGTGGATTGCAGCGGCGGCGCTGGCGATCAGCACGGCGGCGACGATTTATCCGGCGCGCGCGGCGTCTGGCACGCGGCCGGTTGAAATTTTGCGCGCCGAGTAGCGATATTTTTGAACTGCAAGAACTGCAAGCAACTTTCGCGTGGCGAATCCCTTCGAAGGAGAATGAATCGGCTAACTGTCAGCGAGTGATGGTGTGTGCGCTGGAGCAAATGTAAGGAAAAACCAAAACGCATGGGAAGAAGGTGCTGTAACCGAAGTACGGGTTCCCCTGATGCACAACGGACGGCGCAACGAGCAAGTAGAAAACGTCACGTGCTACAATAGGTATGCGGATGCGCAGATGAAAGGGACGGCCGGGAAAGGCGCTTCGAGTGGACGACGGAAACATTGCACACATTATGTGCAATTAATTCGCTGTTGAAGGGGCGCGGTAAAAAGCGCCTTCGTAAGCTATAGAATCTAAGGCAGTAAGGAATGCGAGTTCGGCACGGTAATTGACTGGGAATAAGCAGGGAAGGCCGAGCGAAAGACTTCGGCCAGCCGGCGAGAAAGAGAAGGCGAGCGCAACGAGGATGAGCGGCAGCGTCGCAGCGACGATTGAAACGGGCGAAACGCAAGTACCAGCGCAGGCTGCGGGACCGCTGGTGCGCGGCGTAGGGCTTCGGAAGGTGTTTCATTCGGGCAGCGGCGAAGTGGTGGCCCTGGGCGGCGTGACGTTGGGGATTGAGACGGGAGAAATGGTGGCGCTGGTTGGACCGTCAGGTTCCGGGAAAAGTACTTTGCTTCATCTGCTCGCAGCGCTGGACATGCCGACGAGCGGTACAGTATACTTCGCCGGAAATTCCTTAGAGGCGCTGACGGAAAAAGAATTGGAAGATTTCCGCAGCCACGCGGTGGGATTTGTATGGCAGAGGCACCAGCTTCTTGCCGATTTTACCGCCGTGGAAAATGTGGCAATGCCGTTGTTGATTCGGGGAGACGCAGGAGGGAAGGCACTGGACAAGGCGCGAGCGTGGCTGAATGAAGTCGGACTTGCGGAGCGCGCGCAGCATCGGCCAGGGGAACTCTCCGGCGGCGAACAACAGCGCGTAGCAATTGCCCGGGCCCTGGTGACTCAGCCGAAATTGCTCCTGGCTGACGAGCCGACCGGCGATTTAGACGAGCGAAATACGGAGTCGATATTCGAACTCATGCAGCGCTTGCACCGGTCTCATCATCTGACTTCGATCCTGGCAACCCACAACCTATCTTTGGCGAAGCGCGCAGACCGCGTGCTCGCTCTGGAACATGGACTGTTGACGTCCGATGATGCAACGCTTGTGGAGCGCACTTCGGGGCGCGCTGCGAGCATGGAGCCTGCGGCTCCAGAAGGGCGCGGGTGACGCGTGTTTGAACGGTATACAGAAAAAGCACGTCGCGTGATATTTTTCGCGCGTTATGAGGCCAGCCAGTATGGCAGCCCGTACATCGAGACGGAGCACTTGCTGCTCGGCTTGTTGCGCGAGGACAAAGGATTGGCCAATCGCTTCCTGCGCACGCATGGCTCCATTGAATCCATTCGCAAGGAAATCGAGACGCGCATCACCGTGCGCGAACGCATTTCCACTTCGGTAGAGGTGCCGCTGAGCCAGGAGTGTCGCCGGATCCTGAATTTCGCGGCGGAAGAGGCGGAGCGGCTGAATCACAAGCACGTGGGCACGGAGCATCTGCTGCTGGGAATTCTTCGCGAAGAAAAGTCGTTTGGCGCGGAAATCCTGCAAGAGCGCGGATTGAGGCTTTCGGGAGTGCGCGATGAGCTCGCGCGCAGCGCTGGAGAGAAAGTGCCAGTGAGCCGGCCGAAGGAAACGTCGTTGCTATCGGAGTTTAGCCGCGATTTGACGCAGGCGGCCATGGACGGGCAACTGGACCCGCTGGTGGGACGGGACCGCGAACTGGAACGGGCCATTCAAATACTTTGCCGGCGCACCAAGAACAATCCTGTTTTGATTGGCGAGCCGGGCGTGGGGAAAACGGCGATTGTGGAAGGACTGGCGCAACGCATTGCAGATGGCGATGTGCCGCCATTCCTCGCGGACAAGCGGATTCTTTCGCTCGATCTGTCGTTGATCGTGGCGGGGACAAAATACCGCGGGCAATTCGAGGAACGGCTGAAGACCATCATGAAGGAATTGATGGAGAGCCAGAACGCGATTGTGTTCATCGACGAATTGCACACGCTGGTGGGCGCGGGCTCTGCGGAAGGCTCGCTGGACGCCGCTAATATTTTGAAGCCTGCGCTGAGCCGAGGGGAAATTCAGTGCATCGGCGCGACGACTCCTGGGGAATATCGCAAGTCGGTGGAGAAGGATCGATCACTGGAGCGGCGGTTCCAGTCGGTGAAGGTTTCCGCGCCTAACGAAGATGAAGCCATTCGCGTGCTGCAAGGCGTGCGCGACCGTTATGAAAAGTTTCACGCTGTCTCCTACACTGACGAAGCGATTCAATATGCTGTTTACCTCTCGAACCGCTATATTCCCGACCGCTTCCTTCCGGACAAGGCTATCGACTTGATTGACGAAGCGGGCGCGCGGGTGAAGCTGCGTCAGGCGATGCTGCCGGAAGAGGTTTCCGAAGCGCAAAAGCGCGTGAAATTCATCACCCATCGCATGGAAACGGCGATTGCGAATCAGGAATTTGAGAAGGCGCGCTTCTATTCCGAGGAAGAGCGCAAGGAAAAGGAAAATCTGCGGGCGCTTCGCACGCGGCTGAAGATCGATGATTCCTCGACGGGAACCGTCACGCGCGACGATATTGAAGAAGTGGTGGCGCGCTGGACAGGCGTGGCGGTGACGGCGATTAAGGAAGACGAGCAGCAGAAACTGCTGCGCATCGAAGAAGAGTTGCACAAGCGCGTGATCAGCCAGGACAAAGCAATCACTGCGCTGGCGCGCGCGATTCGCCGGAGCCGCGCTGGACTGAAAGCGCCGGGAAGGCCTGTGGGATGCTTCCTGTTCCTGGGGCCGACGGGCGTGGGCAAGACGGAAGTTGCGCGGCGGCTGGCGGAATTCCTTTTCGGCACGGAGAAGTCGCTGATTCGTTTCGATATGTCCGAATACATGGAAAAGCATTCAGTATCGAAATTGATCGGCGCGCCTCCGGGATATGTGGGCTACGAAGAAGGCGGGCAACTGACCGAACGGGTGCGGCGGACGCCATATTCCATTATTCTGCTGGACGAAATCGAGAAAGCGCATCCCGACGTGTACAACATTTTGCTGCAGGTGTTTGAAGACGGGCAGCTCACGGACGGGCTGGGGAACACGGTGGACTTCCGCAACACGATTTTGATTCTCACTTCGAACATAGGCGCGCGGGCGCTGCAGAAGCAGGCCACTATGGGCTTTGGCGGCGATTCGCAGACCAAGAACCTGGATGATCTGGTGATGAACGAAGTGAAGCGAGTTTTCAATCCGGAGTTTCTGAACCGGCTGGATGAGGTGATTTTATTCAACGCGCTTACGGACGAGGATCTCCTGCGCATCATTGATTTGCTGGTGAGCCAAATCAACGACACGCTGGTGCACCGCCAGGTGCAGATACAGATGACGCCCGAGGCGCGGCAGTGGATTCTGGAGAAGACCTGCACGGATCGCAACTACGGGGCGCGACCGCTGCGGCGCGCGCTCCAGAAGTACGTCGAGGATCCGCTATCAGAAGCGCTGATCCAGGGCGGGCTGCAGCGTCCGGCGATTATGGAGATTTATCTCACGCCGGATGGGCTGGCATTCCGTCCCGTTGTAGAAGCAACCCCAGTAGCCCACTAAAGAATCCTACACGCGCAAGTCAGACCAATAGGGGATTGGTCTGACGGGGGAGCACACTATATTGGATGGCGGAGCGCGGCTTTGATTCACATCAAAGCTGCACAGAGGAAATCTTGCCTGCAAGCTGCTTCCATAATTTTGGTGTGCGCTTGCTTTCTTTGCATAGGCTCACGTCCCGCGGGCGCTCAGCAGTCTGCCACTCTGCCGCAGAAATCAGCGAACGGCCAGCAGCCAATAATCGAGCGCATTGAGTTTGTAGGCAACCGCCGCGTGCAGCGCGAGACGATGATGGCGGACATCTTTTCGCGGCCGGGCGACCCTTACAGCGTGGCGGCCGTGGACCGCGATTTCCGCGCGCTGTGGAACACGCAATTCTTCGAGAATATCCGGCTGGAAGTGGAAAACAGTCCGGACATGCCTAACGGCAAGATTGTGGTTTTTTACGTTACGGAACGCCCCACCATTCGCAATATCCACTACAAAGGAAATAAATCGGTTACCGAGTCGGACATTCTGGATGCGTTCAAAGACCGCAAAGTGGACCTGACGGTGGAGAGCCGGTTCGATCCGACGAAAATAAAGCGCGCCGAAGTGGTCATTCAACAACTGCTTGCCGAGCACGGGCACATGTACGCGACGGTGAAGCCGACATACGAGCGGATCCCGGCGACAAATTCGGTGAGCTTGACGTTCAATATCGATGAAGGGCCGAAGGTGAAGGTCGGCCACATCACCATCACCGGGAATCACGCGTTTTCCTCGGTGCGAATTATCCGGACGATGCATAACTCGCGTCCCATTGCCATTCCGCTGGGTTTTGCGGATATCAATTTGTTCAGCAAGACCTACGATCGCGACAAGCTGGATGAAGACATGGCCGTGGGCATACAGGGTCTGTATCAGGATCACGGATATTTTCGGGTGCTGGTGGCGCCGAGCGAGCCAATTCTCAAGACGGTGAAAACACAGCACAATGGCTTTCTTCCGGGGCCGTGGCCGCTGATTGGGAAGTACCGCACCATTCGCACGGACATAACCATTCCCATCGAGGAAGGCGTGCAATACCGCATGGGGCGGCTGATTGTTCGCAGCGCGAACCCGGATCAGAATCTCTATTTCAATGTGAAATTTCTGGAGGATGCATTTCCCATCAAGAAAGGGCAAATCTTCGATGTTTCCAAAATTCGTAAAGCCATCAAGGACTACACGCAGCTCTATGGCGATTACGGGTTTATCGATTTCACCGCGAATCCGACCTTTGATCCCGATGACACGACCAAGACGGTGAACCTGACGCTTGATTTCGACCAGCAAAAGCAGTTCTTTGTTCACCGGATCGAATTTTCGGGGAATACGACGACGCGCGACAAAGTGATCCGGCGCGAGATTCTGCTGGATGAAGGCAGTTTGTTTAACGACCGTTTGTGGGAACTGAGCATTCTTCGGCTGAATCAGCTCGGCTATTTCGATGAAATCAAGAAAGAGAATGCGGATTTGAAGCGAAATACGAAAGCTGGCACGGTCGACATAAATCTTAAGGTCCATGAAAGAGGCAAGCAAAACATCAGTTTTTCCGGAGGAGTCAGCGGGCTTGCGGGCACTTTCCTGGGACTGGCCTATCAGACGAACAATTTCCTGGGACTCGGGGAGACGCTCACTTTTTCTGCGAATTTTGGGAGCATCGAGCGCAGCATTCTTTTCGGATTCACGGAACCGTATCTGCTGGACCGGCCGATTTCGACCGGATTTACGATTTTCTCGACGAAGTACAACTTCAATCAGGAAAAACAGCTTTCGATCCTGGTGGGGCAGTCGGTGGCCATCAACCCGGCGCTGGCGCAGGATTACAGCCAGAATAGCAAGGGTTTTACGCTGTTTGCAAGCTATCCGTTGCACCGGTTCGCGTTCACGCGGGTTAGCCTGACGTACGGCTGGACCAAGAGCGATATTCAAACGTTCAGCCAGGCCTCGCAATTGCTGTTTCAGTCCATTCAGTTCAGCAGCCTGCGAGGATCCTCGCAGCTGAACGGCATTGTCTCCAGCAAGATCACCCCATCCATTACGTATAACACGGTGAACAATCCGACGAATCCGACGGGCGGAAAAATGTTCTCGTTCTCGACGGACTTCGAGGGCGGGCCGCTGCAGGGCAATGTGAATGTGATCCGGAACATTTTCGAAGCCGAATACTTCCATCCTACGTGGCACAAACGGAATGTAATCGGTCTGCGACTAATATCCGGATGGGTGACGGGTTACGGCGGGAGACTTATTCCGCCCTACGAGCGCTTTTACATCGGCGGCGAAGACACCGTGCGCGGATTTGATTTTTTTAATATTTCGCCATGGACTTTCATCCCTACGGCAGCGAATCAGCAGGTCACGTTCCTGGATCCGACGACGCTGGGGCCCAATGGAGCTCCGACGCCGCGGACGATAAACGTGCCGGTGCTGGAGTATTTCGCAACGCGTCCCGGCGGCGATCTTCAAGAAGTGGGGAACTTCGAATACCGGATTCCCATTGCGGGACCGGTGAGCATGAATCTGTTTGCGGATGTGGGCCTTGACGGCATATTGCGCCCCAGCCAATTGCAACTGGATCCGACGGCGACTTCCCAACTGAATTCGGAGTTCCCCAACCCTTTCTTTCCAAGCACCAGCGTATCTCAAAAATTGAGCGTGGTCCCGGGGACGAATTTCAAGCCGCGCACCTCCGTGGGGATTGAATTTGTTGTATTCTTGCCGATTGTTCGCGCGCCATTTCGCTTCTACTACGCGTACAATCCAACGCGTCTGAACGAGACCATCGCCGGGCAGCGTGGCGCTTATTATTTGAGCCCTGCGGAACTTGCGGCCTTGCCTCCGGGGGTGCTGCAGTCGCAGATTATTCCGGCGCTGAATCAAATACTGGACCGGCAGGTGCAGAGGTTCCCCACGGGCCTGGTGGAACCGCGAAGCACATTCCGGTTCACCGTCGGCAGGACTTTCTAGGCAATGGCAGCCGCCAGGCTCAATATGGGCAAAATGAGATCAGGGGAGGGCATCCTGAAAGCGCGCGAGCGAAGAGTGATGGAAGCAACTTGGATGAAATTCGGGAAGCTGGCAGCCATTTTACTAGCGGCGTCGGTGATTGGAGGATGCGGCAGCGGCTCGTCGAGTCCAGTAACTGTAACCATCAGCACTCCAACGAGCGGTGGGGGAGCGGTAGGGCACGTCACAGTGGTGCGAAATGGCACGCAACCGTTCATGGCCTCTGTTGCGGGAATCTCGAATACGCTGGTCACCTGGGAGGTTTGCAATCCCGCACCGCAGGCGATCGCTACTGGCTCTTCGACGGCGCCCAACATTGCTCTTCCCACAGGGTGCATTGTGGGCGGTAATACAATACTTGGCGCGATCAACACAAACGGTGTTTACACCGGCCCTGGGGTCGTGCCGCAGAACGCAGAGGTCAGCGTCGTTGCGGTGGCTCAGGGGAAGACTTCGGTATTCGCGATTACCGACGTGACCATTGATTCCGGCGTGCGGGTCACGCTCACGCCTTCCGCGGTGACGGTGGGCACAGGCGAGCAATTCCAGTTCAGCGCCACAGTGTCAGGAAGCACCAACACGGCCGTGAATTGGACGGCGGATTTTAACGGCTCAAACGGACCTTCTACCACCGGTACGATCACTCCTACGGCGTGCACAGCCTCTATGCCCATCACGCCTTCATCTGCAAATCCAGTACCCCCTGGAACGACTTTCGGATGCTACACAGCGCCGGCAGCGACGCCGCAGAGCGCCGTTAAGATTACGGCCACCGCTGCGGCTGACACGAGTCAGGCAGGTACCGCAACGGTAACCGTAGTGGCGGCAACCGATCCGTCATTCAGCACGAATATTCCGCTGGAGCCTACGGCGACGGTAGAAGGCGTGGTGCAGCAAGACGTGTATCTATTTGGGAAGAACTTCTTTTCGACGAACCAGGTGCTGGTGAATGGGGCGCCTGTCCCAACGACCTTCGTGAACGGCACAACCCTGCGCGCCACGATTCCAGGGGGCTTTTTCTCGGGACCATCTCCATCTGGGCTGCCGATTACTGTGGAGCGCCAGAATGGCGATACCATCCAGCCGGTTTCTTTGGGTGTGAATCCGACGCGTCCAGCGGTGATCGCATCGAGTCCGGATAGTTTTCCGACCTCTACGTCCTCCGCGACGCTCACCGTAAATGGCGGGTATTTTTCGTCGTCCACTCAGGCCAGCTCAGAAGGCGCGGCGCTGCCTGTCAGCGTGATGAACAGCCGCCAATTACAAGTCGGGCTATCCGGTTCGACGTTTGCAACGCCGGGACTGATTCCCGTGCTGATTAAGAATGCCGATGTGCCCAGCAGCTCTCCTGCGTTTTCTTCCACAGACGTGGCTATTGCTCCTTCGCCTTCGGATATTCCCACCGCGGCGAATCCGCCCGTTACCGTGGGAACCCAACCCGTTGCGGTTGGCATCGATACGGCTTTAGGTATCGCTGCTGTGGTGGATCAGGGAAGCAATCAAGTGAGCTTGCTGAATCTGGATAGCGGTTCCGCGCCGGTGAATCTGCCGGTGGGGAAGACGCCAACGAGCGTAGGCGTGGACGACATTCTGCATCTGGCGGCGGTGGTCAACAGCGCCGACAATTCGCTCTCGATTGTGAATTTGCAGACTCAGGGAGTTGCGACCGTCGCGCTGCCTGCGAATCCCACGGGTAGCTCTCCAGCGCCGGCGCCCTACGCGATTGGAGTGAATCCGCTGACGCATCGCGCGGTAATTGCCTATTCCTCGTCCAATATCGCCACGGTGTTCGACCTCTCGACGAATCCGCCCAGCCTGGTTTGCACAATGGGCGGCTCTGATCCCACGATGCCGAACAACTGTTCGACGATTTCGGGATCCAACACGCGGCCGGTGAGCACGGGTCCAAATCCCGCGATTGCTGTCGAGCCGCAATTGAATTGGGCGATTGTTACGCCGGGGGGCGCGGGAACAAATTCGATTGTGGATTTGGGGTCTTCCGCGACGGCAAACCAAGTAGCCCGCGTGCCCAACGTGGTAGCCTCCTTCAATGCGAGTTCGCTCGATATCCGAGGCGTGGCCATCAACACGGAGACTGAGCAGGCGTTGATGGTGGATCCAAACGTCACGAATATGACGCTTTTCAGTATTCTGGATCAAAACGTTGGCACGTCATCGGTGGCTCAAGGTTTTGTTGCCGCGGCGATCAACCCGCTTACGGATGTGGGAGTTGCGGTGAATAGCGCTTCTGGTACGGCTTCGGTGATCGATTTGCGCTCGCTGAAACAACTTGTCAGTGTCCTAGTGGGCGCATCGCCACAGGCGGTGGCTGTAGATGCGGGCAAAAACGTTGCGGTGATTGCGAATGCCGGCGATAACACCGTCTCAATACTGTCGCTTGGCGCAATTCGCACTCCGCAGATCATTGAGGTGAGCCCGCCGATTGCATTTGCGGCGCCTTCCGCGGGTGCGCTGACCGTCACAGTAAATGGGTTTGGGTTTTCTTCGGGAGCGCAAGTTCGCCTGGACGGTGTTGCGGTGCCAACCAGCGTCAGCTCAAATGGCAGGCAAGCCGTAGCAACCGTGCCTGGCAGCATGGTGTCAGCGGCACGGCGCTTCACGCTTGACGTGGCGAACACGAACGGCTCGAGCTCGAACGTGAAGCGGTTTTTGGTGATTGGCACTGTGCCGATTGGAGTTAATCCGATTGGTGTGGCGATCGACCCTGATTTAGACGAGGCACTGGTGACCAGCCAAGGCCCGGTTAGCAGCCCAACGAACACATGCACCGGCCCCGGCTCAGTCTCCGTAGTTAATCTTTCCAACGCCACGGTGAGCAACAGTTTTGGAGTAGGCAGCTGTCCAGAGGGAGTCGCGGTGATACCGCGCCTGGGTCTCGGCGTGATTGCCAACAATGATAGCCAGAACGCATCGGTACTAGATTATGTAAACGGCAATGTGACAGCTACCGTTAGCACGCAACTCGATCCAGTAGGGGTTGCGATTTCGCCGGATACGGGCGAGGCGCTCGTGACCAACAGTAGCTCCAACACAGTGACTATCTTTGCAGTTAGCACTACCGGCTCGAACACGAACGCGAGTTCGATACCTGTGGACCAAGTTCCCCTTGGAGTGGCGGTCGATCCGATTGACGGCATAGCCGCCATTACCGCGAGCTCTCAAAACACAGTAGACACGCTTACGTTGGGTTCCAGCTTTCTAGCGGGCCGCGTTTCTGGCTTTGAAGACCCAAGCGATGTGACATTTGACCCGATCACGGACACGTTTCTGGTTGCTGATAGCCTTGCTAACCAGATTGGCATCGTCGATTCCAAGTCTCTGGTGGTCAATTTCTTCCGCGTGGGCATCAACCCAACGGCTCTGGCATACAATTTCCAGAGCGGCACAGGGGTCACGTTCAATCAGGCCTCGAATACTTTTTCGATCTTCAATTTCCTTGCGACTAATCCGAATTCAACTTTGACGATTCAGGCTGCGCGAGTTGAAGATGTGCTTCCGATTGGAGGCTCGGTGGCGTTCTCGGTGGCGATTAATCCGCTCACGAACGTTGCCGCGGTGGTGGACCAGGCGAACGGCAGGCTGTTGCTGGTGCCGTTGCCTTAGAGCCGACTGATTAGCTTCAGGCCGGAGGGCAGTGATTTGGGAATGCTGCGGCCAACTGTGAAGTTATGTTTTGCATCGGAATCAGTTAGGATTTGCACGGATAAGGGCGGAACGATTCCGGTTGACCGTCCTGCCGGGGATTACTATAATCGCGGTTTCCAAAACCACCGAGATTTGCATTGAGGAGCTAGAATGAAGATTCGATATCCACTTGTCGCGGCGTTTGCCGCAGTGTTAGCTGTTCCGGCTGCACATGCGCAGGCAAGTTCCGCCACCGCAGCGCGCCCGGAGAAGATTGCGGTCATCAGCCTGCAGGAAGCAATTGCCGGCACGGCGGAAGGAAAGCAGGCGTCGCAGCAGCTTTCTGCGCAGTTTGCTCCGAGGCGAAACGAGCTGGCGAGCATCAGCAAGCAGGTGCAAGACATCCAGCAGCGCCTGCAGGCCGGGCAAACCACGCTGAGCGACGACGCGAAAGCGGAGCTGCAGCGCCAGGGCACGGAATTGCAGCGCCGAGGTCAGCGCGAGCAACAGGATTTGCAGGAAGATATGAATGACGCATCGCAGGAGGCCATCAACCGCATCGGCGGGAAGATGATGACCGTGCTGGACAAGTACGCGAAGGAGCACGGCTACAGCGTGGTGATCGACACTTCGGCGCAAAATACGCCGGTGGTCTACGCCTCGACTGGAGTGAATATTACCCAGGAAATCATTAAGCGCTACGACGCCACGTATCCGGCGAAGAGCGCAGCTCCTGCCGCGGCCCATCCGGGAGCGGGGAAGCCATCGCAAAAACCTGGGCAGCAGAAGTAAAACCGCTTGCAGCGGTGAGCCGAAGTTGATTGCAATGCTCGCTGCTGCGGGGTAGCCCGCAGCAGTCTCCCACGCGAGGCGGACTGTTTCAGCTGCAGAGCCGCGCTTGCGTTTCCTGGTACCTCCGTCTATACTGGTTCTGTTCGAAGCTGGACGAAAGTTCAAGTGGGCGCGAGCCCACTTTTTTGTTGGCGGCAAAAAGCACCCGCCCGAGCTTCTTGGGATTCCGCCGGGATGCACGCCAGCCGGGGCTTGTGGTGTCGATGGACCTCGACAAGATTCGCGAGGCAGCAGAGCGCGTGGCGCGTTCGATTGGCGTCGAAATTGTGGACGTCGAATGGAAAATCGGCAAGCAGCGCCTGTTGCGGATTTACATCGACCGCCCGCCATCACCCGGCCAGCGCATCGGCTCGGGCGTGAGCCATCAGGATTGCCAGGCGCTAAGCGAGCAGTTGAGCGTGATTCTGGATGTTGAGGACCTGGTTCCCGGCGGGGCGTACGTGCTGGAGGTGAGCTCTCCGGGACTGGACCGGAAGCTGCTGAAGCCGTCCGATTATGAGCGGTTTTCAGGGCGTTTGGCGCGGATCTGGTTGAACGAGGCGGTGGAGAATTCGAAATACTTTGAGGGCCGTCTGGCGGGATGCAGTGACGGGACGGTGCAGCTTGCGGTGAAGGATCGCGTGATTTCGTTTTCGTTCGCGAACATTCGAAAAGCGAATTTGGTGGTTGAGTTTTAGGAGCGAGCAGGGAAATGGCGAGTTTGCTGTTTCAGACAATTGAACAAATTAGCCGGGAGAAGCACATCGAGCCCGAAATTATAGTTGCGGCCATCGAAGAGGCTATGGTTGTGGCCGCGCGCAAATTTTATAAGTCGGATGAGGATCTGCGCTCGAAGTTCAATCAGGAAACCGGGCAGGTGGAACTGTACGCAGTGCGCAAAGTCGTCGAGGACGTGGCTGATCCGGTTCGCGAAATTACGCTGGCGGAAGCGCGCAAGCAGCAGCCAGCAATCGAAGTGGGCGGCGAAATCGTGCAGGCGCGCGCTACCGATGTCCTAGGGAGAATTCAAGCGCAGACGGCCAAGCAGGTGATCCTGCAAAAGGTGCGCGAAGCGGAACGGGACACTATCTACAACGAATTCCACACGCGGGTGGGCGAGCTTGTTAATTGCATCGTCAAGCGGCTGGACGGTCCGGACGTGATTGTGGACCTTGGCCGTACGGAAGCGCGCTTGCCCAAGCGGGAGCAGTCGCGCCTGGAAACTTACAATGTGGGAGACAGGCTGCGTGTGGCGATTCGCGCGGTGGAACGCGCTGCGAAGGGCCCGCAGGTCATCGTTTCGCGCGCCGATCCCGTATTGGTTCAGCGCTTGTTTGAGATGGAGGTTCCCGAGATTTACGATGGCACGGTGCAGATTCGCGCGGTAGCGCGCGAGGCCGGCGAGCGCACAAAAATTGCAGTCGAGAGCCGCGACAAGGACGTTGATCCGGTAGGCGCTTGCGTGGGCATGAAAGGCATGCGCGTGCAATCGATTATTCGCGAATTGCGCGGCGAGAAGATCGACATTATTCCCTTCAATGAAGACATCTTGATGTTCGCGCAGAAGGCGCTCAGTCCGGCCAAGGTTACGCGCGTGCAGGTGGTGGACGTCGAGGAAAAGCGTTTGGAAGTGATTGTCGAGGATACGCAGCTTTCTCTGGCCATCGGCAAAAAGGGGCAGAACGTGCGGCTGGCCAGCAAGCTGATTGGCTGGAATATCGATATCAAGAGCGAGGAAGAGAAGCGGCGCGATATCGAGGCACAAATGGCGGAGCTTACCGTTGCGTCCACGTCGCTTTCCGAGCTTGCAGGTGTCGGGCCGAAAACGATCGAGAAACTCGAGTCGCATGGCATCACTTCGATTGAGAAACTCGCCGACATGACGCCGGAACAATTGCTGGAAATTCCGGGCATTGGCGAGAAAATGGTGGAAAAGATACGCGTTTCGGTCGAACAATACTTTCAGGCGCTCGAATCGCAACAGACGGCGGAGGCAGCGCCAGAGGCCAGCGCGGCGCCTGAAGCAAGCATGGCGGCTGAAGGTGAAACTGCTACGGAAGCCGGCGAAATTGGAGAAGCAACCCCTTCCGAGGAAGCGACTGAGGCGGAGACAGAAGCGGGGCCGCTGCCAGACGAAGTAGAGCGCGCGTCAACCGAGGCCAACGAAACTATGAGCATGGAAGAGGTTTCTCCAGCTTCTGATTCGCAAGGCGAATCCAGTTTGGCGGGGGATGCGCCGGAGGAATCGGAGAAGGATGAATCCGCGGAGCCGCGTAACAGTGAGGGCAATGTCTAACTGATGTCAGAGCAAATCCGCATTAACGAGCTGGCGCGTGAACTCGAGATCAAGGCAAAGGTGCTGATCGAGTACCTTCCTGAGATCGGCGTCACCGAAAAGAAAACGCATTCGAGTTCTCTGGAGCACGACCAGGCGGAGAAGGTTCGGAGGCATTTCCGGGCGCAGGAAGACGCTGAGGCCCAGGCTGCGGCGGAGAAGCAAAAGGCAGCGGCTGCGGCCAAAACTAAAGTTACTGCAAGGCCTGCGGCGGTTCCTCCTGGCGCGCGGCCCGCACAGGCTCCGAGTCCGGCTGCAACGCCACCCACTGCCGCAAAACCGGCTACGCCCGCGGGGACTCCTGCGGCAAAGCCGCCGCTTCGCCCGACAGTTGTGCCGGGAACAAGCGCAGCGCCTGCGGCACCTCGCCCAGCGGCATCAGGTTCCACGGCTTTACCAGCAGCGCCACATCCGGCCCCTGCGCCACGGGCGCCGTCGCCGGCGCAGACCGCGCCAGCAAGTTCAGCTCAGCGTCCTGGAACGCTTCCACCGCAGAAAACGCCTATCGTGAATCGTCCGGCGGCATCGGGCCGCCCAGGAGCCGCGCCGCCAGCCGGCCAGCGAATTGGCGGAGGCCGGCCTGGATACGTGCCGGGTCAAGGGCAGCGACCTGGAGCGCCAACGATGCGACCTGGAGCGCCAGGAGCGCGGCCTTCAGGAGGCGCGCCAACGCGGCCGCAGCAGCGGCCTGGCGGGCGTCCCGGGCAGCCAATGGGAGCACGGCCCGCGGCACCGCTGCCGAAAGCCGAGCCCGGCAAGCCATTGTATGTGCGCAAGCCGCCTACGCGCGCCAAGCCGACAATCGAAAAGCGCTTTGCCGAGGGTGAACGCAAGCTGCATCCCGTGCGCGCGCGCGCTGGAGCCGCAGGGGGCCGAGGTGTGGCTCATGCGGAGCCCGCTCCGCCGCCGGTTGTTCGCGAGCCACGCGACGTCACCATCACCGAAGGCATCACCGTGCGCGAACTTTCCGAAAAGCTCGACATTCGCGCCAAGGAATTGCTGAAAACACTGCTCGACCGCGGCATCTTCGCCAGCATCAATCAGGCCCTTGACGTTCAGACCGCCTCCAGCCTTGCGGAAAGCTTCAACGGAGTTGTGCACGTGGTTTCGTTCGAAGAGCAAATGGCGCAGGAGGATCTGGGCGCAACGGAGGAAAAGTCCGAGAAGGTTTCGCCGCGCGCTCCGGTGGTTACCGTGATGGGCCATGTGGATCACGGAAAAACGAGCTTGCTCGATGCGATTCGCACGACAGAAGTGGCCGCGGGAGAGTCCGGAGGCATAACGCAGCACATTGGCGCGAGCCAGGTGCATGTGGGCGACCGGCGAATCGTGTTCATTGATACGCCAGGCCACGAAGCGTTCACGCGAATGCGTGCTCGCGGCGCGAAAGTCACCGACATTGTGGTGCTGGTCGTGGCTGCGAATGATGGCGTGATGCCGCAGACGGAAGAAGCCATTGACCATGCGCGCGCCGCTAAAGTTCCGATCATCGTTGCCATCAATAAAGTGGATTTGCCCGATGCGCAGCCCGAACGCGTCAAGCGCCAGCTTTCTGACCGCGGTCTCATGCCGGAAGAGTGGGGCGGGGACACGGTGATGGTGGAAGTCTCGGCGAAAACGAAAACAAATTTGGAGCGCCTGCTGGAGATGATTCTTCTGGTCGGCGACCTGCGCGAGCTGCGCGCTAATCCGGCCACATCGGCTAGCGGCACTGTGCTCGAATCCCGCGTGGATAAAGGCCGCGGGCCGGTGGCCACGGTTCTCGTTCAGAACGGCACTCTCAACGTAGGCGATGTTTTCATCTGTGGCGCGGTGTACGGCAAAGTTCGCGCGCTTTTTGACGACAAAGGACAGCCGGTGAAAAAAGCTGGGCCTTCGACTCCTGTCGAGGTTCTTGGTCTGCAAGGAGTGCCGGATGCGGGTGACCAATTCCAGGTTGCCGACGAAGCCAAGGCCCGCCATATCGTCGAATACCGCCAATCGAAGCTGCGCGAAGCGTCGCTCGCAAAATCCGCCACGTCGCGCCTCACGCTTGACCAGTTGCACGAGCAGCTCAAGGCCGGCGAAGTCAAGGATCTGCTGATTTTGATCAAGGCGGACGTGCAAGGCTCCGTTGAAGTTTTGAGCGAAATGCTGCCCAAACTGTCAAACGATCAAGTGAAATTGAAAATTATTCACGCCAGCGTTGGCGCCATTTCGGAAACGGATGTGCTTTTCGCGTCGGCTTCGAACGCCATCATTATTGGGTTTAACGTGCGTCCGGAGCGCAAAGCCTCCGATCTGGCGCAGCAGGAAAACGTCGAGATTCGCCTGCACACGATCATTTACGAGGTGGTTGACGAAATTAAGAAGGCCATGGTTGGCCTGCTCGCGCCGGTGATCAAGGAACAATATCTGGGCCGCGCGGAAGTGCGCGACACTTTCCGCGTAAAAGGCGTGGGCATGATCGCCGGCTCTTACATTCAAGACGGCCTGGTGAAGCGCGACACGGAAGTTCGCGTTCTCCGCGACAATGTGGTGATTTACACGGGGCGGGTCAGTTCGCTGCGCCGCTTCAAAGATGATGTCAACGAAGTGCGCAACGGGTTCGAATGCGGCATTGGAATTTCGAATTTTGGCGACATTAAGGTTGGCGATATTCTGGAATGCTTTACCGTGGAGCGGCTTGCTCCAGCGGGAGCAAGTGCGTAAAATGCGCGGCGGACCGCGAGCGCTGGGAGTACAGGAATGCCAATCGGCGTGGTCACCTTGGAAATCCACATTCCCTATGCACGGTCTCTGAAAGACAAACGCCAGGTATTGCGCAGCTTGAAAGACCGCCTGCGCGGGCACTTCAATGTGGCCGTCGCGGAACTGGAGCATCAAGATTTGTGGCAGCGCTCGGTGGTGGGCGTAGTGGGAATTTCCGGCGAGGATGGCCATTTGGCGGAAACCATGTCTGCGGTGCTGGAAGAATCTCAGCAGGTGCTGGGACGCGATTTGATTTCGCACGAGATCGAGTATTTTTAGGCCGCTCGTCGCCGAGCCAATTAAAACCAGAGTGGTTGCATTCCATGACCGTCGCCGGCCATCGCCCCGAACGCATCGCTGAAGAAATTCGAAACGAAGTGAGCCTGATGCTTGCAGGCGAGTTGAAGGACCCGCGCCTGGCGAGCGGGATGAACGTCACCGAAGTCCGCGTGACGCCCGATTTGAAACATGTTCGCGTCTATGTGGAAATTCTGGGCACGGATTCTGAACGCGAAGCGACTCTCAAGGGCCTTACGGCGGCGTCAGGATTCATTCGCCACGAATTGACCGAGCGGCTGCGCTTGCGGCGCGCTCCGGAGATTTTTTTTGTTCCGGATCGCTCGGAGGAGTACAGCCAGCGCATCGAATACCTTCTGCGGCAGACCAAATCGCCGGAGGGATCGTAAATTATTTGAACGAAGGCGCGGCGGCTGTAGGAACGCAGCGCCGTTCATTCCGAAATGCCCCGCACTATCCAACCGCCGCCCATTGATGGCGCTCTTGTCGTCGATAAACCGGCTGGCAGAACGTCGCATGACGTCGTAGAAGCTGTGCGCCGGCTCCTCGGATTTCGCCAAGTCGGACATCTGGGAACGCTCGATCCTCTGGCGACCGGCGTTCTGGTGTTGCTTCTTGGCCGCGCCACGCGGCTAGCGCGATTCTACACGGGCCGCCGCAAACGCTACGACTGCACCGTGCGTTTCGGCTTTGCAACGGACACGTATGATTCCGATGGCGAAGCGCAAGGCCCTGACCTTGCGCCCGCTCTCAATCGCGAAGCAATCGAACGCTTTGTGGCCGGCTTTGTCGGGCGTATCAAGCAAACGCCGCCGGCTTTCTCCGCAAAAAAGATTCACGGCAAGCCTGCGCACGAACTTGCGCGGAAAAAGAAGCCGGTGGAGCTGAAGCCTGCCGAAGTGGACGTTTATGAATTTCGCCTCATCGCAGTGGAAGGGTCGCTGGCGCAGTTCACCATTGAATGCGGAGCGGGAACTTACATTCGTTCGCTGGCTCACGAGCTTGGCAAACTCGAAGGTTCAGGAGCGCACCTGGCGCAGATCAGCCGGACGGCTGTTGGCGAGTTCACGCTGGATCAGGCTGTCAGCACCGACGATTTAGCGGCCGCTTCTCGCGCCGGGAAAATTACCGAACACATCATACCGTTGGAAGGTTTGCTGCCGGATTTGCCACGCGCCACCGTCCTGCCGCTGGTGGAGCGCCGCATCCGCCACGGAGCGAAATTCAATATTCAGCTCGCGCAGATTCAGCCCGGCAGGACGGCCACGGCCCAGGGAGCAACGACCGAACTGGACTCCGGCGAATGGAGGCCGGCGCGGCTTCGCGTGTTTAGCGGACAGGGCCATCTGATCGCCATTGCGGAAGCAGTGGTACTGGGCACTTATCAGCCAGTTGTGGTGCTCGAAGCGGCGCCTTGATTTAGGGCACTCGACGCGGGAACGACGGAAACCGGCCGCCTTCGACAGGTGAGCGCCCTGCGAAGATCGGCTTGCCCGTTCTGGGACTCCATTGGAGGACGTGAGGGGTAAGCAATATCAGCAACTCGGTATTGCTGTTCTGCGTGTTCAGTGCGCTTCCCGCAAGCGCCAGCGGCCCTAATGCTTCCGCTCCGGGCGTTCCAGCGATGGCGCGCATCTCTTGCGTCTGAATGATTCCGGCGAGCGCGGTAGTTTCGCCGGCCTTGGCGCGCACTGTTTGCTCGACCGTTTGATTGCTGATCACCGGAATGCCGTTCACCGTGCTGCCCGTCAAACTTCGCAGCTCGAAATGAAGCTTCAGAGTGACGTCATCGTGGGCTTGAATGTACGGTGTGGCCTGGATCTTCAGCCCAATATCTTCGTATTCCGAAGAGGGATACGGCGTGGAGGCAACACCGTTCCCCGCCCCCGTTGAGTTAAATGTCGCTTTATCCAGGATAATCGTGAGTTCATTCGCCGTGGTGTCGGCAATTGCCAGATCCGGCGGATGAGATGTGCCCAGGAATTCGCCGGAAACCAGTCCAGCAGGCGCGCTGCCCGCGGGCAAATTCAGAGGCGACGCAAAACTCCCGTCGCCATTGCCAATGAGAATCGACACTGTATCCGCATCCTGGTCCGTCACCGCTAAATCCGTTAGCCCGTCGAGGTTGAAATCTCCCGCGGTAATCGCTACGGGCTTGTTGCCGGTGGTTGAAGTGCCATTCAGCACCACGTTGTTCGTCTGCTTGAATGTTCCATCGCCGTTGCTCAGATAAACAGAAAGAGTGTTGTCCACCTGATTCACGACCGCGAGGGCGATGTTGGTATTGTTGTTGAGGTTGAACTGTCCAGCAGCAATCGCTACGGGCGTGTTTCCGGTAGTCAGCGCGCCATTATTTGTGAATGTACCATCTCCGTTGCCCATAAAAATCGAAACCGTATTCGCGGCTTGATTCGTTACCGCAAGGTCAGTCCTGCCGTCATTATTGAAATCGGCCGCGGCAATCGCCGACGGCTGCGAGCCGGTTGCAAAGGTCTTTTGCGGCTGGAACGTTCCGTCGCCATTGCCAAGCAAAATGGACACGGTGTTGTCTCCCTGATTTACCACCGCGATGTCAATATGCGCGTCGCCATTGAAATCATTCGAGACCATGGCCACCGGATTTTTGCCCGTTGCAAACGTGCCCTTCAGCGCGAATGTTCCATCTCCATTCCCGATAAAAATACTCACTGTGTCGTCCGTCTGATTCAAAACTGCCAGGTCCGGAATGCCGTCGTGATTGAAATCCGCGGTCAGCGCCGCTACCGGGCCAACGCCGGTCGTCAATGTTCCACTGGCGCTAAACGTACCATCGCCATTGCCCAGCAAAATCGAAACGGTATTGTCGCCGTGATTTACTACGGCGAGATCGAATTTGCCATCGGCGTTGAAGTCGGCGCCAGCAACGGCGACCGGATCTTTGCCGGTGGCCACCGTAGACTCGGGGAATAAGCTCGACGAAACGGCAGGTACGAAAGCTGGCGAGGTGATGCTGGGAGAATACTGTGCGAGCGCCACCGGTATGCGGTCGCCCACAAAAAACGTCGCCGGCTTGCCATCTTCCGCGCGCAATAAGATGTGCCGTCCGGCGCGCACTGTGTTCAGCGTATCGGAAAATGCCAGCGCCGCTCCGGGCAGAGTTGCGAGAAATGTGGATTTACCTCCGCCGAAGGCCAGTATCGGCGGTATCAGCGAACCGACGCCGAGAGCGCCCGACCCGAGGAGCGAGGCGAGTTGTGCAGAACCCAGGCCAGTCAAATTTCCTGTGGAGCCGAAAAGCTGCTGAATCACCGAAACTAGTCCCGAGGCGCCCTGCTGCGCCTCTTGTATCTGCTGCGGAGTCAGCGTGAACGCTCGTGCACTGGTTGGCGGCGTGAGCCCAAGTTGCATGGCCGCGTTGCGATCGACTTCCAGCACTTCCATTTCGAGCACCACTTGGCCGCGCGGCTGCTGCAACTCGTTCAACAGGCGCGCCGCCACGGAAATTGCCTGCGGCGACGCGCGCATGGTAATGGTTCGCGTTGCCATGTTCAATTCTGCCCGATTGATGCCCGTTATCGCGCGCAACACACGCAAATCCTGCGTCATTTCGTCATTGGTTTCGGAAGCGGGCAATTCCACGGTCCGTACTACGGAAAGATCATAGGCGAGCCGTTTCTGTGGAGTGTCTGCGGCGACAAAGAAGAGGCGCTTCGTCAGCGGCTTCCAGAAAGTTGCATTCATGTCTCCCAGCACGCGCATAGCGGTCACAAAGTCAACATTGTCGAGCTTCAAGTGGACGGGACGTTGCTGCAGGTCCACGTCGAACGATGCATGCACTGCGAATTCTCGCGCCACATATTCATAGGCGCCTGCTGTATCCCCGCGGAAATCGAGATTGCGCGTTCCGGTGAGAGGCTCGAGCCTGACTACGCCGGCCGGCTCTTTCATCAATTGTTGCAGCATTGCGGATGAAGAAGGCGTCAGTTGCGCCAGCCTCTCGCGAACCATTTCATCGGTGGGATCGAGAATCAGCGCTGCATGCAATTCATTGCGCGCTTCGGAATCGTTGCCGGCGAGCAAATCTCTCTCCGCGCGATCCACTTCTTCGCCGACAAGCATGCCACGCACGATTTCGCGCCGCAGCAAGTATTCGCGGTTGCTCGGATCCAACCGGAACGCCTGCGCATAGTCGGCGAATGCCATTGCCCAGTTGCGTGCTTTTTCCTGTTTCCGCCCGCGCTCGTATGCAGTTTTTGCGCGTTTGTCATTCTGCGGCGATTTTTGCGAAGCAGCGGCATTCGCAGGCGCGCTCTGTTGTGCGGGAGCGGCAGGCTTCGACGGCGCTCGCATCGGCGCACCGGCGGCAAGGGCAGGGGACAAAAAAAGCGCGATAATGGCGTTAAATCGCAATGAAATCAGCCAGTTGCTATTCTACAAAGATTGGACAGAGCCGCGCCAAGTTGCCTGGAATCTGTGCCGCGAAGAGCACGCCTTCTATACGCAGGTCAATTCTGGAGGAATGGCGGCTGTGCGGCTGGAGCATCTCCGCATTCAATGTTCTGAAAACCGGCCATTGCTGTTGATTCTGAGAGTCAGGCGCGGTACACTGTCTGTCTAGTTGATACCAAGTTTCAACTAGCCAAATATGCTCTCTGCCATCATCGTCGCTCTTCGCGAAGGCGTGGAGGCCGCGCTTGTTGTCGGCATCGTCCTAGTCTATCTCAATCGTACGGGCCGCCGCGCATTGTCTCGTTACGTCTGGACCGGCCTCGGCATTGCCGTCGTCACTAGTTTCGCCGCCGCAATTCTGCTTCAACGCTGGCAAATCAGTGAAGACGGTTTCGAAGGCGTGCTGATGCTTTCGGCTGCCGCGCTGGTGATTTCGATGATTGTCTGGATGAACCGCGTTGCACGCCACTTGCGCAAGGGCATTGAGCAGCGCGTTGAGCGCTTTGTGCAGAAGAGCGAACGCCTTGCCGGATGGGGAATCGCATTTTTCGTTTTTCTCATGGTGGTTCGCGAAGGAGCTGAACTCATCCTGATTCTGCGCGCGGTTGATCTTTCCGTGAGCGGGCTGCAGATTTGGATTGGCACCGGCATCGGCATTGCGCTGGCCGTCGCCGTCGGACTTTTCTTTTTTCAAGGAACGCTCAAAGTGCCGCTGGGGCGCTTTTTCGCCGCTACCAGCACGATCCTGATCGTCGTTGCCGTCCAGTTAGCCATCACTGGCCTTCACGAAATGAGTGAAGCAAGATGGCTGCCTTCGAGCGCCCGCGAGATGGCTATCGTCGGCCCGATTGTCAGCAACGAATATTTTTTCTTTGTGGTGATTCTGGCGGTTACCACGATCGTTGTGCTTCGCGAATGGTTCGCGCTTCGCGCCTCGACGGTGCAAAATGCCGAAAATCCCGCGGAGAAGCGCCTTCGCCAGCATGAGCATCGCCGCCGTAGCATTTGGACAGCAGCAACAGCGTTTCTCTGCCTGGTGGTGATTTTTTCTTTAACCGCCGAATTCGTTTACACGCGCGCCTCTGCGGCGCCGCCTGAAGCTCAGAGGCTTGTAGCCGTCGGCAACATCGTTCGAGTGCCAATTGCAGCGATGGATGGCGTCCAGGTCCGTTTCTATTCCGTGGATGTGCAAAACACCTTGATTCGCTTCATGGTGCTCCGCAAGCCGAATGGCCAGTACGCCACGGCGCTCGATGCTTGCCAAATTTGCGGTACGAAGGGCTATCGGCAGCAGGGGTCGACGCTGATCTGCCGCAATTGTGGCGCGCCGATAAATATTGCGGAGGTTGGTTTGCCCGGCGGCTGCAACCCGATTGGATTTCCATCGCACGTTGAGAGTGGGAATATCGTCATAGGCCTGTCCGCGATTTCCGCCGCCAGTTCGCAAATTGCGAAATGAAAATGAATATGTCTCGTGCTGCGTATACAAAATGTTTATCCGCCTGCTGAAAGAGTCCATTTCCCGCAATCCGCGGCGCAAACTCCTTACTGGAGTTGCGCTGGTGCTGGGCATGGCTGTGGCTACCGCAACGCTCACGGTGGCGGTTGACGTTGGCACTCAGCTCGCTCGCGAGTTCCGCAGCTTTGGCGCGAATCTCCTGGTCACGCCGCAGGCCGATACTTTGCCCGTCGAAATCGGCGGTGTAGATTACCGTCCGGTCGCGCAGGGCGCTTATCTTCCCGTTTCGAAACTGCCTGAACTCAAATCGATTTTCTGGCGTCACAACATTCTGGGCTTCACGCCATTTTTGGACGTTCCCGTCAATGTTGCGCCTGCTAGCGCCGGCGTCACCAAACCTTTTTCCGCCACGCTGATTGGCACATGGTATAAGCACTCGCTCGCTGTCGAAGATGGCGCTTCCACGTTCGTCACTGGCGCAAGCGTCACCGATCCGTGGTGGAAGATTCGAGGGCAATGGTTCAACGAAGATTCAACGCAGTGCGTTGTTGGCGCGTCGCTGGCGCAAGACCGTCACATCTCAATTGGCGATGAGCTGAGTTTGTCTGCGCCTAGCTTGACGGGAAGCACCACAGTCACAGTGACCGGAATTGTCTCCGCAGGCGGCTCGCAGGACAACGCCATCTTCTGCCCATTGACGCTTGCGCAAACTCTTGCCGGCAAGCCTGGAGAATTCCGCGAACTCTCCGTCAGCGCGCTTACTACGCCAGAAGATGCCTTCTCCCGCCGCGACCCCAACACGATGACGCCCGCGGAATTCGACCGCTGGTATTGCACTCCCTACATCAGCTCCATCGCGCATGAGATTCAGCAGGTTTTCCCCGGCACCCGGGTGCGAACAGTTCGCCGCATTGCGGAGACGGAAGGCAGCGTTCTTGCTCATGTCGGCCTGCTGTTTTGGATTATCACCATCGCCGCGCTGATTGCCGCCGCGCTGGCCATCGCCGCTACGTCTGCGACGACCGCTATGGAACGCCGCTCCGAGCTGGGCCTGATGAAGGCTCTGGGCGCGACCAACCTTCTCGTCGGCGCGCTGTTTCTCTCCGAACAACTGCTCATTGCCATTGTCGGCGGCTGCATCGGATTTGCCATTGGCGCGGGACTCGCGCGAGAACTGGGTGAAAGTGTTTTCGGCGTTGCCACTTCGCCGCGCTTGATTGTGTTGCCTATAATCCTCGCCGCCGCTGCGCTGATTGCCGTCATTGCCAGTTGGATTCCGCTGTATCGCGCGGCGCACCTCTCACCTGCTCCGGTTCTGAGGGGCGAGTAATGTTCAAACGCCTCTTGTGGCATTTGCTCCGAGGAAATCGCGTTCGCATGGCGGTCGCGCTGCTGGCGCTGACCAGTGGCGGCGCGGTTGTTTCCGCTCTGCTGAATCTGAACGTGGACGTCAACCGCAAACTGAGCCAGGAATTTCGTTCTCTCGGCGCCAACTTGGTCATTTCCTCGCAAACAACTGCCGCGGCCAGTGGAACTTCGCCGGCGCTCATTGACGCCTCCGCCATACAGACGATTGAGCGCGCGCAGTCTGCCGGCGTGGTTGCTGCTCCGTATCTTTACGTGGTTGCGCAGGCGGCTTCCGCGGGGAATCGCGACGTTGTGGTTGCAGGCACCTGGCTTGACCGCATCGCGCGAATGTCTCCGTCGTGGCAAATTTCCGGTGATTCATCTCTGCCGCGCGCCGATGGTGTTCACTGCCTGATTGGACGCAACGTCAGCCGCACGTTTGGCGTTATCACGGGAGGTAAAATCACGCTCGCGAACGAAGGCCATGTGGCGAATCTCACTGTCAGCGGCGTCATCGACGCAGGAGGCTCCGAGGATAATCAGATTTTCGTGAATCTTCCCGTGGCTCAGAAGCTCGCTGGAGCCGAAGGCAAAATCCAGCTTATCGAGCTGAGTGTTCCTGGTTCGCCTGAAGGAATTCGCGCGCTCGAGTCTCGGCTGCAATCGGCGCTTCCGGCCCTTGCGGTAAAGCCAATTCCGCAAATCACCGAAGCGGAAGGCAAGCTTCTTGGCCGTATTCGCTTTCTAATTGTTTCAACCGGCCTGCTGATTCTGGTGCTCACGGCGCTGTGCATTCTCGCCACCATGGCTGCGCTGGCGATGGAGCGCCGCAAAGATGTGGGCTTGATGAAAGCCCTCGGTGGCTCGATGCAAAAAGTGCTTCGCATTTTTTTGGCTGAAGTGGGCATTCTCGGTGTCACTGGCGGCATTCTTGGCTATGTGCTGGGAATGTTTTTGTCTATATGGATGGGTCACCGCGTTTTCGGTGCGAGCATCACGCCCCGCTGGGAAGTTTTTCCGGCTACCGTGGCGCTTATGCTTATTGTGTCGCTCGCCGGCGCGCTGCCATTGCGGCTTCTGGGAAATATCCGGCCAGCAGTTATTTTGCGCGGAGAATAGCGGAGAATAAGTCGAGTGTCACTCGTCGAAGTCACGAACCTGAAAAAAACCTTCGGCGAAGTCCGCGCGCTCAACGGCGTTTCCTTCACCATCGAATCGGGCGAATGGATCGGCATCATGGGGCCTTCCGGCTCCGGAAAAACCACGCTCATCAATATCCTGGGCGGGCTGGATACGCCGACGGAAGGCTCGGCAATCGTGGATGGCGTTGACGTCGGCCGCCTCGATGAACTCGGCCTCACGCGTTTCCGCGCGCAGAAAATCGGCTTCGTTTTCCAGCAATTTCATCTTGTTCCTTACCTCACGGCTCTCGAAAACGTCATGCTCGCCCAATATTTCCATAGCACCACCGACGAAGCGGAGGCAGCCGAAGCGCTCCGCCGCATTGGCCTGGGCGATCGCCTGACGCACCTTCCCGCGCAACTTTCCGGAGGCGAACAGCAGCGCGTGGCCGTCGCTCGCGCGCTGATAAATCATCCCAAGCTTATTCTTGCTGACGAGCCCACCGGCAATCTCGATGAAGCCAACGAACAAACCGTCATTCATCTTCTGCGCGAACTTCACGCGCAGGGCCACACCATTCTGATGGTCACGCATGACCCATCGATTGGCACCTTGGCGGACCGCCGCATCGAACTCGCTCACGGGCGCCTGGCGCAAGTCACCGTCTATTCCACGGAGGATGAAGCGCGCTTCGATCACGTGCTCGAAGAATTGTGGATTTGCGCGGAGATTGGCAAACGCGCCCGACTTGCGCGTTTCCATTCGCTCGATGCCGATCCAGAGCGCACCATTGAGCGGCTCGCTCTCGTGGGCCTCGTGGCGGTGCAGGATTCTGAGGTTGAGCTTACCGAACGCGGTCAGCGGCGCGCGCGTGACGTGGTTCGACGCCGGCGTCTCGCCGAACGCCTGTTCACTGACACATTCTCGATTGCGAACGCCGAGGCCGATTCCCAAGCTTGCAAGTTCGAGCACATCATCAGCCCCGAATTGGACGAGCGCATCTGCTCTTTCCTCGGCCATCCCAAAACCTGCCCTCACGGCAAACCCATTCCGCCGGGGCCGTGCTGCACCACGGCGCAGAAATCTTTCGACAAAAGCGCCTGATGCCGCTCCCGCTCGACATCCGCAAAAAGCCCATGGACGTGAAAGTGCGCGTCTCCACCGGCGAGGGTGTGGACATCACCTGGTCCGACGCGCACAGCAGCCATTATGATTTTTCTTACTTGCGTGAGCACTGTCCCTGCGCCACCTGCCGTGAAGAACACGACAAGCACGGCAAGATCGACGCCAAAACCGCCGGCGGTTCGTCCGCGCTGCCCATGTTCAAGCCGAAAATTACCGCGCGCGCAGCTTCGGCGGTAGGGAACTACGCCGTTCAAATCGAATTCACGGATGGCCATTCCACCGGAATTTTCAGCTTCGCTCATCTTCGCGAAATCTGCCCTTGCGACGCCTGCGCTCGCGAATTTCGTTTCGACAGCGCCTCGTAATAACTCTTCGAAACGGTGCAGGTTGCTATGTATTTATTTTTAGCGCCAAACAACGTATAGTCAGTTCCCGCGTTCTTTCATGGCCTCGAATCCCCTAAAACCCGGCACCCAGCGACCCGTCACCAACGTTTTAGTCGCCACTACCGCGATGCTGAGCTTTATTTCGCTGTGGCGCGCGGCGGCAATCGTCTTGAACGATCTCGGTTCCTCCGCTTTTTATGCGGGCGCCATAGCGGAGCAGGCCATCGGGCAATCCGCACCCTGGTTCATTCTGGCCGTAATGCTCTTCGCCGCATGCGTGCTGCTCCTCTACATCGAGAGCTGCAGCATGTTCGTTCGGGGCGGAGTTTATCGCGTGGTGAAAGAAGCCATGGGCGGCACGCTGGCAAAGGTCTCCGTCTCGGCGCTGATGTTCGATTACATCCTCACTGGGCCTATCAGCGGTGTGTCCGCCGGCCAATATCTCGTCGGTTTCTTGAATGACGCCTTTCGCTCTGCTCATGTGCATATCGTTCTGACGCCGAACGCGACATCCGCCGCTTTCGCCGTTGTCGTGACGCTTTATTTCTGGTGGCAAAACATCAAAGGGGTTCCGGAGTCGGCCGAAAAAGCGCTGCGTATCATGTACATCACGACCGTCATGGTCGTGCTCATGCTCATCTGGGCCGGCTACACGTTGTGGATCCGCGGCTTCCATCTCCCGCCAACACCCGTTCCCTCTCATTTGGAGTTTGCTCCTCAGGTGCTTGGCTGGCTTCGCTGGTCGCGCTTGCCGTACACCTTCGGTTTTATTGGGATTCTTATCGGCCTTGGGCACTCCGTCCTGGCAATGAGCGGTGAAGAGACTCTTGCGCAGGTCTATCGCGAAATCGAACACCCCAAGCTGAAGAATCTCAAGAAGGCTGGCGTAGTCATTGTCCTTTACAGCGTAATTTTCACTGCCGGCGTTTCCTTCCTCGCCTCGATGATTATCCCCAACAAAATCCGGCCGGAATTTTTCTCTAACCTCATTAGCGGTCTGGCCATGAATTTTGCCGGCCCCTATCACCTGCGCCTTGTTTTCCAGGCATTCGTGGTGCTAGTCGGCATTCTGATGCTGTCCGGCGCCGTCAATACGGCGATTGTGGGCTCCAATGGCGTGCTCAGCCGGGTTTCAGAAGACGGCATTCTGCCTGAGTGGTTCCGCCATCCGCATCCGCGCTTCGGCACGTCTCATCGAATCGTCAACCTCGTGGCCCTTTTGCAAGTGGCGACTATCATTCTGAGCCGCGGCAACATATTCGTCCTCGGCGAGGCTTACGCTTTTGGCGTGATGTGGAGCTTCTCCATGAAGGGCCTTGCGGTCTTGGTGCTCCGCTTCACTGAGCCGGAGGCTCGCGAATTCAAGGTCCCGTTGAATTTCAAAATCGGCAAAACCGAAATTCCGCTTGGCCTGGCCCTTATCACAGCGACCCTTTTTTCGTTGTCCATCATCAATCTGTTTACCAAGCAGGTCGCCACGATTTCCGGCGTCAGCTTCACCATCGCGCTGTTCGTTGTGTTCACCATTTCAGAACGTTATTACCATCGAAGGGACGCTTCTGCCGGTGCGGAACTTGACCAATTCAATTTGGCTCAGGAAAACGACCTTACGCCGAAGAACGTTGGCGTTCGCCCCGGCAACATTCTTGTGCCGGTAAGCAACTACTACGCGCTTTATCACCTGCACTCCGCCTTGCAACGACTCAAAACCACTGAGCAAGACGTGGTCGTGCTCCACATTCGCTTGCTTCGCCGTGCTGCGTCTGGAGAATACGGCCTTCGCCCCGACCAGCTTTTCAGCACGATCGAGCAACTTCTATTCACGAAAGTCCTCGCCATCGCCGAGAAAGAAGGCAAGTCGGTGCGCCTGGCCGTCGCCGCAGCTAATGATGTGTGGGATGGCATCATGCGCACTGCAGCGAATCTTCAATCCAGCAGCATCGTTGTAGGCAGCTCTTCCAAAATGCCTGTTTCAGCGCAAGCTCGTGAAATTGGCCTTGCTTGGGAACGCCTGCCGGAGCCTCGGCCTCGGCTCAATTTGGATATTTTCACGCCGGGCGGACAGGAGCAAATTTTTTACCTTGGGCCCCACTCCCCGCACCTCACTCCCAAGGAAATCGATCTTCTCCACAATATATGGCTGCAATTGAGCAGTGAGCTATCCGGCGAGGAACTGCATCATCACGACATTGTTCATTTTGCTCTTACGGAACTGGAGCGCGAGATTTCTGAGGGGCAGGACGGCCAGGTTCTTGAGCGCCTGCGCCAGCATCTGCGCGAGATTAAAGACCGCCGCCCCACCGTCCCCTGAATTCCTGTACTGCTTTTTCTTCTTCGCTAGCTTTACGCCGCCACTTGCGCCGTGCAATAGGCGCACTTGCTCGCTTTCACTGGGATTTTCGACAAACAATAGGGGCAATCCTTGGTGGTGACTTCCGGAGGCGGCCCTGGTTTCTTCGTCCAGCGGTTCACCTGCCGCACCAGCAAGAAAATCGCAAATGCTACGATCACGAAATCAATCACAGTGTTTATGAACACTCCGTAATTGATGGTCGCGGCGCCCGCTGCTTTTGCCGCCGCCAGGTTCGGATAGCTCTTGTGCGTTAAATTCAGAAACAGATTGTTGAAGTCCACGTGCCCCAGCGCGAGACCAATCGGCGGCATGATGATATCGTTCACCAGCGATGTCACAATTCTTCCAAAGGCCGCTCCGATAATGATGCCTACGGCCATGTCCATCACATTTCCCTTCATTGCAAACTCTTTGAATTCCTTCAGCATCGCGGAATCTCCTTTCGCCATTTCGCGCTTTCTGTTTCCGTCGAACGGATGCGCTCGGCGCTGCGCCGTGCGATCGCGTGCAGGAGTATAAGATGCGTCAAGCTCTGATGTGTAGTTCAAAATCCTTTGAAGATTAGATGCCTAACCCAGGGAGGTATTGAGTGCCCAAGGTTCTGCCCAATTGAGTACGCCTCTGCTATATTACCTGTTATTAATTCATGGCTTGCCTTGTATTCCTTCTGGCATTATGCTCCCGTCTGCGGGGCAGGGTCGAGGGTGCAACCAGCGGCCTTCGGAGCCCTCTCTACATCCAAGCCTGTCTTTCGGTTTGTTTCATGAATTAATTTAGGAGGAACTCATGCGGTTCAAATTCGCAACTCTGTTCATGGCGTTGTTTCTGCTTTTCCCTGCGGTGCCCTTTGCCTCGGCCAAAAAGCACACCAGTCCGGCGACGGCAACAAGTTCGTCTCAATCGCACAAGAGCCATCATTCCAAGAAGCACAGCAAAAGCAAGAAAAGCAAGAGAACCAAGCCGACGAAGAGAGGCTAGTCTTCGTCAGCATTTCTGCATCCAGCAAGCACAGTGCTCCCGAGCAGCGTTGCGACATGGGCCGAGCTAGAACTGCCAGACCTAGACGCCACTTGGTTGCGCGCGAGAACGCTTTTTGTTTTCGCTTCACCGGAGATTTGTCTCCAACTCGCTCTTGGAGGGTGTGCCGTCGAAAACCCGCCGCTCACAGCCCTGCGCTCAAACTCTCGCCTTTAGCGTGCTACAATGCTCTTCCTTTTCTCGTTGAATCGTTACGAGCGTCGATACAGTCCAATAAGGTTAGGAGTGTTTTGTGCACAAGGTGGTCATCATCGGAAGCGGGTGCGCCGGCCTCACTGCCGCGATTTACACTGCGCGCGCCAATCTGAAGCCTCTGGTTATTGACGGCTTCGAGCCTGGCGGTCAGCTCACCCTGACCACCATGGTCGAAAATTTCCCCGGTTTTCCTGAGGGCATCCTCGGTCCCGAGCTCATCGAATCCATGCGCGCGCAGGCGCAGCGTTTCGGCACCGAATTCCGCGCCGGCGCGGTCGGTTCGGTGGACTTGAAGAAGCGTCCTTTCAGGATCGAAGCCGCCAAGGAAGCTTTCGAGGCCGAAACCGTCATTGTCGCCGCTGGCGCTTCCGCGCGCCTACTTGGCCTCGAATCGGAACGCCAGCTAATCGGCCATGGGGTTTCCACCTGCGCTACCTGCGACGGCTATTTTTTTCGCGACAAGGAAATCGCCGTGGTTGGCGGCGGCGACACCGCGATGGAAGAAGCCAATTTTCTGACGCGCTTCGCGAAGAGAGTCAACATTTTGCATCGTCGCCGCGAGTTTCGCGCGTCGAAAATCATGCTCGATCGCGCGCGCGCCAACGAAAAAATCCGCTTCGTTACGCCCGTAGTCGTTGAGGAAATTCTCGATCCTGCAAAGCAAAATGTCGATGGCGTGAAACTTCGCTATCTGGACGATGATCAAACGGCCGTGCTTCCCGTAGATGGCCTGTTTATCGGCATTGGCCACGAGCCTAACACGAAAATCTTCCGCGGCCAGCTGGACATGGACGCCAACGGCTACCTCAAAACTCATCACGGCAGTCGCACCAACGTCGAAGGCGTTTTCGCCGCTGGTGACGTGCAGGACCACGTTTATCGCCAGGCCGTTACCGCCGCCGGGTCCGGCTGTATGGCCGCCATGGACGCCGAAAAATTCCTCGAAGCGCAATCCAAATAATTGAACATAGCCTATCCATCGATCTTGAGGGAGGGCGGTTCACCCAGTCGACGAGTTGCAAACGTAAATTCATCGAGTCTTCCTTTTCGTTGCTTTCCTGCCGCAAAGAAATTATTCTCTTTGCCGCCTAATGCTGCGCTCGACTCTCCTCGCGCTGTCGCATAGTCCTCGCGTCGGCCGTTTTGTTACTCATAGTTCTCTGAGCCGCCGCGTGGTGCGCCGTTTTGTCGCGGGGGAAACGCTTGAGGAAGCTGTCGCTGCGGTTCGTGACGTGAATCGCCTGGGATGTCCCGCCTCGCTCGACTGCCTGGGCGAAAGTGTCACCAGCGAAGCCGAAGCGCGCCGCTCCGCCGGTGTCTACGCTTCCATCGTTGACCGCATCGCCGCAGAAAACCTCACGTGCAACGTCTCGCTCAAGCTCACGCAACTCGGCCTCGACATCAGCCAGCCGCTTTGCGAAAGCCTACTGGCCGAAATTATCGAGCGCGCCGCCGCGCATCGCAATTTTGTGCGCATCGACATGGAAGGCTCCGCCTACACCGAGCGCACCATTGAAATCTGTAAGCGCATGCGCGCCAAAAGTGATTCTGTCGGCACCGTCCTGCAGTCCTATCTTTTCCGCACCGAACAGGACGCGCGAGAGCTTATTGCCGCCGGCATCCAGTTGCGCCTCGTCAAAGGGGCGTATAAAGAGCCGCCCAGTATCGCCTTCGCGAAAAAGTCCGATGTGGACGCCAACTACGTCAAGGTCATGAAAATCCTTCTTACCAGCGGACTGTATCACGGCATCGCTACCCACGACCCGCGCATGCACGCCGCCACGAAAAAATTCGCCGCAGAGAAGGGAATCCGTAACGACCAATTTGAATTTCAAATGTTGTATGGAATTCGCACTGATTTGCAGCAGCAGCTCATCCGCGAAGGCTACCGTTTGCGCCTTTATATTCCCTTCGGCACCGATTGGTTCCCGTATTTCATGCGCCGCCTCGCTGAACGTCCCGCCAATCTGAAATTCTTTCTCTCCAATCTTTTCCGCCGCGCTTAACGCGGGTATATCATTACGCCGTTTTCCAAAATAGTTCACGGAGAATCCATGAATCGATCTGCTTTTGCACGTGCCGCCGGCGTCGCTATCATCCTTGCAATTTTTATTTTTGTGCTAAGCGCACCGCAAATCTCGCGCCGTGGAGCGCGCCAAATCGCTGTTGGGCCTGTCACCGTGCACGGCGCGTTGCACTTCGACGTGTCCGCGCCTCTCGCAAGCCTTCGCGAGGCAAACCCGGCGCCGCTGACGCCGCCTGTCAATTGTGCTGTCGCGAGTGGCTGCGGGCTGTCACCGGCGACCGCGGCTCGCGATTTTCAGGAACAAAATCCGCCCGCGTCCCCTGCTGCGCCAATCATTTCTGAAGCTGGCGTCGCCGTCGAGCAGACTTCGCAAGGCCAGCGGCCCGCGCTTCCCGTGCTCGACAGTTTCGACGGGCTCGGCGACGGATTCAAAGGGCCGCAAAGCGCGCAACGCGCTGCCTTTTTTCGAAATCCCTCCGACAATAGCCTCGCCGTCGGCCCGAACGACATCATGCAAATCGTCAACGCGCGCTTCGCTGTCTATACCAAAAAAGGCGCTCGCTATAACAACACCGGAACTGTGCTTTACGGCCCAGTGCCGACGAATGCAATTTTCGCCGGCTTCGGCGGCGTATGCGAAGAGCGTGACAATGGCGATGCCGTCGTTCGCTACGATCAACTTGCGAATCGCTGGCTCATCGTGATGCCCATTTTTAGCCCCATACCTCCTTCTCAAAAACGTAAACGCGGCGCTCCGGTCACCGGCGTGCCTGCCAAGCCGGGCCACGCCTCGATTCCCGGACCGGCGGGCGGGCCGCCAGCGAATCCCTCCGAGACCCAGGGCACTTTCGCTATGTGCTATGCCGTCAGCACTACCAGCGACCCGCTGGGGAAATATTATCGCTATGCTTTCGAGCGCACTTTATTTCCCGACTATCCGCGTCCCGCTGTTTGGCCGGATGGCTACTACGTTCCCACCAGCACGGGAGACACAGTCATCCAAAAGCACGTTTGCATCGCCGATCGCAACAAAATGCTGCGCGGCCTTCCCGCGACCGAGCAGTGCATTGTGATCGACGGCGTGAATTTTCTGAACAATGCTGACGTTGACGGCCAGCGCCTTCCGCCGCCTGGCGCGCCAAACATCATGATGGCCGCGGGAGGCACGCAACTGAAAAAAATCTTCGAGGGCGATGGAATTTATTTCTGGAAAGTTCACGTGGACTGGCGCAATCCGCAGAACACCAAAGCCGTGGGGCCGGTGAAAATCCCCGTCGCGCCGTATCACTATCTCTGCGACGGGCAACTAAGCAGTTGCGTCCCGCAGCCTGGCACTGACGTGCGCCTCGACGCGCAGGGCGACAAAATCATGCAGCGCCTCGTGTATCGCCGCATTGGCGATCACGAATACATTGTCGCGGCGCACTCGATTGCCACAAAAGCGGGCGGAGGAGGAGTGCGCTGGTACGGATTCCGCCTCGACGCGAAACGCAATCCGGTCCTATACCAGCAGGGAACTTATGCGCCTGATGGTTTTTATCGCTGGATGCCCAGCATCGCCATGGATAAAAACGGCGACATCGGCGTCGGCTATTCTTTTGGCGGGACGCCGAATTTTCCGGGCCAGCGCTTCGCCGCGCGCCTGGCGTCCGATCCGAAAGGGCTGCTCACGTTTCACGAAAGCATTTTGGCGAACGGCGAAGCATCGCAAACGAACACGCTGCGTTGGGAGGACTACACCACAACGGCCATGGACCCGAGCGACGACTGCACTTTCTGGTACGTTGGCGACTACCTTAAATCCGGCGCAAAAGCCTACAGCACGCGCATCGGCGCCTTTCGTCTGCCCGGCTGCAGCGCCGCGCAGAAAAGATAATCGCTTCGGCCGCGGGAGTTCGTAGACGCGCTGGATCAGACATTGGAAGAAATCCGGAAAAGCTTAGGCGACTCTCCGAAACGTATCAAGGAAACGCGAGTCTGGAGCGCGGCGAGCAAGGGTCGATGGGCGGACCGGCTCTGCGGAATGGGAGTTTCAACGCTCCTGGCGATTCCTGATTTGTTGCTTTTCCTGATCCTGCTGCTGCTCGCTGTCCGCACCGGATGGTTTCCGCCCGGAGGAATGCTGTCGGCCGCTTTTGGAAGCTTGGACTTTTGGAGCCGGGTAAAGGATATCGCCATTCATTTCGCGCTTCCAGCCACAGGACTGGCGTTGACCATGCTTCCCGTTCTGGTGCGCCACATTCGCTCCGCACTGATTGAAACGCTCGAATCACCATTTATTCGCGCCGCCCGAGCGCACGGCATTCCGCGAATGCGCCTGCTCTTCCGCTATGCGCTTCCCGCGGCATCGAATCCCCTGATTTCCCTGTTGGGTCTTTCGATTGCCATGATGCTAAGCGGCTCGGCCCTAGTGGAAGTGATTATGAGCTGGCCCGGTTTGGGTCCGCTCGTGGTGCAGGCAATTCTGGCGCGCGACATTTACGTGGTAGCAGGTATTGTAACTTTTTCTTCGGTGTTTCTGATTGCCGGCAACTTGCTCGGCGACGTTCTGCTGTTTGTGAGCGATCCAAGGATCCGCGTGGAGTGAGCGAATGAAGCGCCGTTACAAACTATGGTGCGCGCTGGCGCTGCTTGTCGCGTTTCATCTGTTCGTTTTATTCGCCGGCTTTTTCGCGCCGTACAGCTATTCCACGCAGGATCGCGACTTACCCTACGCCCCGCCGATGGGAATCCACTTCTTCGACGCGCGTGGCGGATTCCACGCGCGGCCGTTGGTTTACGCTTTGCAAGATGATGCGCGTGCTCCAGGGTCGTACAAAGTGGATAAGGCCCACTCCTATCCGCTGCATTTCTTCGTGTCCGGCTCGGATTATAAGGTAGCGGGGCTATCAACTCATGTATCGATATGACTTTACGCGCAACCAGCCTGGCGGCTCCGAAATGACCGATCTCGACAGCGCCACAGGGTCGGCTTGCAGTTCCTGCCAGGCTGCATTTGTCGACCAGCACACCGCCGCCATGCTTGACAACACAGGATTTGCCGCTTTCGGCCACGGGACTGAAGTTCTTGGCATGGTGCACATGGTTGCGCCTACTGCGAAGCTTATGCCGCTCAAGGCGTTTGGCCCCGACGGCACCGGCACACTCTCCAACATCATCAGCGCCATCTACTATGCAGTGCAAGATCATGCCAACGTTATCAACATGAGCTTCGAGCTGGCATCCGACTCGAACGAATTGAACAAGGCCATCAACTACGCCAATTTCAACAACGTTGTCTGCGTTGCCTCCTCCGGCAACGATGGACAGCAGGTAGTCGTTTATCCTGCCGGTATGAAGAACGTCATGGGCGTTGCTTCCATGAACGACTTCGATCAAAGGTCGAGTTTTTCCAATTATGGCAATCAAGTGGTATGGGTAGCAGCGCCTGGTGAGAACGTGATGACCACCTATCCTTTCGGCAGCTACTCTGTGACTTCCGGAACCTCGTTCACTTCGCCGATGGTAGCCGGCACTGTGGCGCTACTCATCAATCGGCAGCCGAAAATGAATCAGTCCACTGCGTCACAGGCGATTTCCCACGCCCATTGGATTGGCTCCAACATGGGATACGGCGAGCTTGATGTGTACCAAGCGCTTGCGTCTTTAGGCTGGAGTTGGTAGCGCTGACAGAGGAGTTGCTTGTGCAAGCCACGATTCATCTGGGAGAAGATGCCGTTAGCGTCGGCCACATGCTGGACGCGCAAGCGCTTCCGGAAAACGCTCTTGGGACTCCAACTCGACCTTCGTTTGCGAAGCCCTTATCTATCAGGGCGGCCGAAGAAGAGATGCTTGCTCTCCGCAACGCCGTCGTTTGCTCGTTGAACCAGCTGCTCGATCTCAAGGATCTCAACACCGGAATCCACAGCACGCGTCTTGCGGAGTGGGCGTTGCACGTCGCCGGAGAGTTGGGGCTTGACCAAAACAGCCTCGCCGATATCGAAGTTGCTGCGCTGCTGCACGACATTGGCAAGATCGGTATTCCTGATGCGATCCTGAATAAGCCCTCGCGCCTTACGGCCGAAGAGTACGACCTAATGAAAAAGCATCCTGAATACGGCTGGATGGTCCTGCGGCAGATGCCTGGATTCGAACGCGCCAGTCTGCTTATTCTGCATCATCATGAAAGCTTCGATGGCAAAGGCTACCCAGGCGGGTTGAAGGATGCGGAGATTCCCATCGGTTCGCGCATCGTCTCTGTGATCGATGCTTTCGACGCGATGGTATCGTCACGGCCTTACCGCCAGGGCTTGCCATTTGAAGAAGCCGCGCGCCGCTTGACCGAAGCCAGCGGTACACAGTTTGATCCCGGCGTCGTCAAATGTTTTCTCCCGCTCGCCCGCGCTGAAATGCCCGCCGTCTTCGCCGCAGCTGGTACAAGCGTAAGCGCGGTTATTTAGTTTCCATCTTTCTCGGACGGCTCCAGCTTCGAATCAATCGCCGCCAAAAATATCGGGAGTTGGTGCTCGGCACTGTATTTACAATACTTTATTCGCTCGCGAAATGGCCGCATCAAGCTCTTGCTCACCCGCCTGCGCTTGCTTATTCAAGTATTCATAGACGGCGTATTGCGCAGCATTGGGCTCGGTGTACGCAAGCCCAATATCATTCGCCAGATAGGCGAGCCGACTGCGCAGCGCGGCCGGATAAAGCAGTGTTCCCTCGCTCGACTGCGTTCGCAATTGCACGAGCTTGCCAATCTCGTCGTTGAGCGCGGAAAGCGCATTCCCGGCTTGCGCTTCGCTTACGCGATTACTCGAAACCGCGGATTGAAGTTTGTCGCGAACCGCGAGAGCGCGATTGAGCGTTTTGTCGAGCGTCTCCAGTGTGTCGTGAATTTTAAGCTCGAGAGCGAGTCGCGCATCCAGCTCTTGTGGTGTTGTATGTATGCGCGGGTCGAGTGCAACTTCAAAATGCTGCTCTGACTTTTTGCCATTGTAATCCAGTGTAACTGTATAGGTTCCAGGGACGACTTCAGGCCCTTCGAGCGTGTCTTCTTCGCCTCCAGCCGCGACAGGAGGCTCGAATCCCTTGACCTCCGTGGCATTGGGATAGCGCAAGTCCCACTGGAAGCGATCCATTCCCGGAGTGATGCCCGTTACGTTCTTCTCGTGGGCCTCCGCGATCTCCGTTGGAATGAACGGTGTGTGTTCTGCGCTCGGCCCCGTCGGTTTCGCCTCCGACCCCGAAGGTTTTTTCTCGGCCAGGTGCAGGTTGAAGGTGCGGATCACCTTTCCCTGCGAATTGGAGAACGAAAGCGTCACCGGTGTTTGCCCGTCGTAATCGCTGGGGATATGGAAAAACACCGTTGCTCCGAAGGCTGGATTTTGGCCGGCGTCGGGCACGCGGAATCCTCCGCCTCCGCCGCCGTACGCATGAGTCAGCCATGCGGTCTGCGGAGCGAACAGATGAATTTCGCTGCTTTCAACGCTGGGATGTTTGGTGAGCTGTTCGAGCAAGCCCAGGTTGTCGAGAGCCCAGAAGGCGCGGCCATGCGTGGCAATCGCCACTTCGCCCTGCCGGGTATTGATTGCGATGTCGCGTACCTGAACCGTGGGTAAATTCAGCGTGAGCGGCTGCCAGTGATCTCCCCCATCGAGGCTGACGTAAATGGTATTTTTTGCGCCCAGGAAAAGCAGATCCGCGTCATTTGGATCTTGCCGAATGTCGAAAACGTATGTGTCTTCCGGCAGACCACTGACTATTTCCGTCCAATGCCGACCAGCATCGGTGGTCTTGAAAACATAAGGATGGAAATCGTCCCACATGTAGCGCCGCGCCGTGAGGTAGGCCGTGCCAACGTCAGTGTGTGACGGTTCAATCGAGCTCACCCAGGACGAACGCGGCAGTTCCGGAGGCCGCACGGACTGCCAGTTTTTTCCGCCATCAGTCGTCACGTGGACCATGCCGTCGTCGGAACCCGCCCAAATGGTATTTCCATCTTGCGGCGAAACAGCCAGCGCGGAAAGGCCGGGATAAATTTCTGCGCCTGAGGCGTCCGTGTTAATGGGGCCTCCGCTGGCAGCTTCGGTGTTTGGAGCGTTGCGCGTAAGGTCCGGGCTGATGCGCGTCCAAGTGCGGCCATAATCATCGCTCCGTAGCACGTACTGCGCGCCGACCAGAAGCTCCTTTGGATTGGTTGGCGAGAAAAGGATTGGGTGCGTCCATCCGAAACGGTATTTCAGTTCAGACGAAGCCCGGCCTTCCTGATAATCAGGCCACGGGCTTACTCCTTGCAATTCGCCAATCTTGCTGTTCTCCCGGATAAAAATGCTGAAGTAGCCGCTGCCGTAGGTGATGTCGGAATTGTCCGGCTGTGGCACGGAATAGGTGCTTTCGCCATAGGCCACGCGTTTCCAATCAGCCGGGGAGATTACCCCGCCAGGACTCGCGCTGGGCCCTTCGGTCGACCCTTCATCCTGCTGCGCGCCGAACACGTGATATGGAAAATCGTTGTCAATATTGATGTGATAGAACTGCCCGGTCGGCTGATTGTGGTCGTCGCTCCACGTTTTGCCGCCATCGGTCGAAACGGTGGCGCCGCCATCGTTGCCTTCGAGCAAAATGTTGGTGTTATTCGGATTGATCCAGACAATGTGATTATCGCCATGTGGCGTGTGCAGTTTAGTGAAGGTCTTTCCGCCATCGTGCGAAACCCACAGCGCATCCACCTGCGGCGCGTAAATCGTGTTGGCGTCCTTCGGGTCCGCGTAGATGGCCATGTAGTAGAAGGCGCGTTGACGCAAAGCCATATCGCGATTCGTGCGCGTCCAGCTTTGCCCGCCATCGTCAGAGCGAAACACGCCGCCGTGCTGTGCCTGCACGATGGCGTAGACGATATTTGAATTGGCGCCTGATACGCTGACGCCGATGCGCCCCAGAGTGCCTTCGGGAAATCCTTTCGTGTGGCTCAAATTCGCCCAATGTGCGCCTCCATCTGTTGATTTGTAGAGACCGCTGCCCGCCCCGCCGCTAATCAGCGCGTATGGCAGCCGTTGCGCCTGCCACATGGCCGCGTACAGCACCTGAGAATTGCTTGGGTCCATGACCAGGTCGATTGCGCCAGTTTGGTCGTTGATGAAGAACACCTTCTGCCACGATTGCCCGCCGTCCGTTGACTTGAAAACGCCGCGATTAGCATCAGGCGCAAATGCGTGGCCCAGGGAAGAGACGTAAACAACATCAGGATTCTGCGGGTCAACGACGATAGCGCTGATCGTGTGCGTATCACGAAGCCCAATAGCCTTCCAAGTTTTGCCCGCGTCAGTGGATTTGTACATGCCGTCGCCGGGAATCATGTCGTTGCGGATGTCGCTTTCGCCGCTGCCCACATAAATAATGTTTGGATTGGATGGCGCAACCGCGATTGCTCCGATGCTTGGACTCGCGCTGGAAAAATGCCCGTCGGAGATGTTGTCCCACTTGATCCCGTAATCCGTGCTTTTCCAGATGCCCCCGCCCGTCGTGCCCATATAGAAAAGGTCCGGCTCGCTGGGAACGCCGGCAATCGCTACCACGCGCCCTCCGACAAAAGGCCCTAGCAGCCGCCAGTGCAGCTTGCTCATCAGCGTCTCGGAAGAAACCGGGCCAGCGCTTGTCGCGGCCATTAGCACGAACACCGCCGCAGCAACGCCCACCAGCGCAAGGGCAGGCTTTCCGAACCTTAGAATTCTTTGTCGAATTTTCTCGGAATTATGAGCTTCAACTGGATTATTCATTTTGCATCTCCTGGCGCTAAAATTTCACTACCAATCGGCATGAACTCCTCATAAAAGCTGAGAGTCTACCTCAGACTTTGCGCTTCGGCGCGGCAAATTTGTGGTGGCATCACTTGCTGGGTGCACGCTGCATGCCACACGTCGCTTGTGAATCCGTTCTCCGGAAAAGCGTAGCCACGATAGTTCGTAAGGAGCGCTACAGCGGATTTCATGTGCGCGCCCTGAGATTCCTGTAGTGCCTGTCCTCGCAAGTCGGCGCACGCTAGTACGTAGCGAGCGCGTGGCGCGCGCGAGCGTCAAGTTCGCGAAAGACATATCCGCTTCAGCGTTTGAGTCCGCGCTGCACTTTTCCTTCCAGCCGATACAAAATGCAAAACAATTCTCATTTTTTTTAGGGAGGCCTCATATGAAAGCAATTGTTTTTCATGGGATCGGCGATATTCGCCTGGACAATGTTCGCGAACCCCGCCTCGAAGAGGACACAGATGCGATAGTGCGGCTCACCGCCAGCGCCATCTGCGGCACGGACCTTCATATGATTCGCGGAACCGTGGTCGAAATGAAGCCGGGAACCATCCTCGGGCGTGAAGGCGTTGGCATTGTTTCGGCGCGGACATGGCTAATATTCATGAAGGTTCCACGGTGGCCGTGTTCGGTTGCGGCCCTGTGGGGCAATTCACGGCCGCAAGCGCGAAAATGCTGGGCGCCGGGCGCGTGATTGCTGTTGATCGCATCCCTTCCCGCCTCGAGATGGCTCGCGAGCAAAGCGCTGAGGTCATCAACTTCGAGAAAGAAAACCCTGTGCTGGCGATTAAGAAGCTGACTTCCGGAATCGGAGTCGACCGCGCGATTGACGCCGTAGGTGTCGATGCGGAGCAAGCGGATTGAGGCCCCGCCCACGAACGGTCCAAGCACAAAGAATTCAAAGAACAAGTTCGCAAAGTAGCTCCGGAACAACACCCGGATGGCAAGAATTGGCGTCCCGGCTCTGCCCCTTCGCAAGTACTCGAATGGGCTGTCGACAGCCTCGCAAAGGCCGGCACGCTCAGCATCATTGGAGTTTATTCCGAGTCGATGGACTCATTTCCGCTCGGCAAAGCGATGGGCAAAAACCTCACCATCCGAATGGGAAACTGCAATCACAGAAAATACGTTCCTAAACTAGTTGATCTAATTCGCGCAGGATTCATAGACCCATCGAAAATTCTCACCAATGTCGAGCTGCTCCAGTCTGCGCTGGATGCATACAAGGCGTTTGATTTGCGCCAGCCGGGCTGGCTGAAAGTCGAGCTACTGCCGGCAAATAAAGCTGCCGCAAAATCCGCCTGAAAGTTTTCAAAATTGCGTGATGGACGGCCAGGATACCTGATTTGGCGGGCAAGTGAGCGTCAGACAGTTTTGTCTTTGGAGTAGCACAAGCGCTCCAGGTTGCATTCAATGCAGCGCGGTTTGCGCGCCTGGCAGACGCGGCGGCCGTGCCAGATGATTTGGTGAGAGAAAAGAATCCAGCGATCCTGCGGAATCACGCGCATCAGGTCCCGCTCGATTTTCTTCGGATCCGTGTTCTTCGTTAAGTCCAGGCGCATTGCTACGCGCTGCACGTGTGTATCCACCACCACGCCGCACGCAATCTGGTATCCCGTACCGAGAACAACATTTGCGGTTTTACGGGCCACCCCCGGCAACGTTAAAATTTCATCCATCGTTTGCGGCACTTTGCCGTCGAAATCCTCCACGATTTTCTTGCTCGCACCGATCAGCGATTTGGTCTTATTGCGAAAAAATCCCGTGGTCCGAATCTCGCTCTCCAGTTCCTGCGGATTCGCATATGCAAGATGCTTTGGCGTGGGATATTTGGCGAAAAGCACTGGTGTAACCATGTTTACGCGCTGGTCCGTGCATTGCGCCGAAAGGATTGTCGCCACGAGCAATTGAAAAGGATCCTTGTGCTGTAGCGCGCAGGTCGCTTCAGGATAAGCTTCATCGAGCTTGGACAGAATGGCGCGAACACGTTTCGGGTCGGTGCCACGGCCGGCGCTTGCGCGCGCGCGCGTGCCTTTTGAGTCTCCGCGTGGCGCAACTTTTCGTTTTGCCGGCATCGCAGCAGAAAATATAGCACACGTGCCAGCGAATCGAAGCGTCAGTGCCCGCCAATCGAATCGCGAACTGTGCCGTGCTCTTCGCCCCACGTATCGGTCATGTGGTTGCGAATCTCCCACAGCTCCGGGAAAAACCGCACGCGGAGGCCCTCGTTCAGCAGTTCCACCGCGCGTCCCTTCAGCGACTTCGCGCCGAGTCCGATGGTGCGCATGATGAGCTGCATGTGCACGGCGCGGAACCGCTGGAAAAGCTCGTCGAATTCCGCGAGCGCCTCAGCGACAACATATGCCGCCGAATGCGCGTATTCCGAATTGTAGATTTTCTCGATGGTCAGCCCGTGCTTGTCCAGATAAAACGTCTTGAACGATTGCCAGAGCGGCGTGTGCATCCGCAAGAGAGTGCGAAAACCAGGCGATTCCTGTCCGCTTCCATTCCCGAGCTGCAAACGAATTTCCTGATACTCCTTGGGCGACATGGTCTCCAGCAGCGACATTTCGTCAATCATCAACCGCTGCGCAATGTGCACGCGCCGGAAAAGCGTGAGAACGCGATACGTGTCTTCCTTCTGAAGGTAATCGTCAATGTTCAGCAGCGTATAGCCAATCAGCTTCATCCAGATTTCTTCCGCCTGATGAACAATTTGAAATTGCAGCTCGTCCTGATTGCAGAGTTGGTTGAAATCCTTCTGGCAGGAGAGCAGCGCCTTGGTATTCAAATAAATTTCATAATCCAGCGTGCCCTCGCCGTTCATGATCGAGTAAAAAAATTCCCGATCCATAGTTGCCCTCCGCGCGGGGCTTTTGTAAGCGCCGCATGGGAATCTTAGCGCAAAGCGCGCGGGTACGCTTGGTTGAGCGATGCTGATTGTGAATGCGCGAACGGCGGCTAAAGTATGCAGTATGTGACCGCTCATTCCTGCTGCGCAAAGTTCGGTTGAGTCCAACAGCTTCGCTGCTGTACACTTCTTGGAACCAGTCGTTTTGCCGCTCGCCCGTGCCGATTTCAATGGACGAGATAAGAGCAGCAGCGGAGGCGCTGTGCCGTGAGGGGCTGAACAGCGCAAAGAAGCGGCCTGTCGGCGGCGGCTAGAAAAACGATTTCCAAAGCCGCCAAGCGGCGATGGGCCAAGGTTAAAGCCGGTGCGAAAAAATCCGAGAGCTAGACCCATCCGCAGCGAGGGGGGAAGCAATGCGCTGGTACTTCTACGTCTCCTACTTCTTCGGCGGCGTGTTCCTCGTCAATGCCGTTCCGCACTTCGTGAACGGCGTCTCCGGTCGGTCATTCCCCACTCCATTCGCTTCTCCGCCCGGCAAGGGAAAGTCTTCGCCGCTCGGCTGTAAACTCGCTCCTTCGCCGAGGTACAAAAGCTCGGTCACGTCAACATGGCGTGGAATGCCTTACGCAGACTGGTAGATCCGTTGCATGATTGGGTGTCTCCATAAGCGTAACGTTCCTGGGGGCCAAACAAGCGGCGCCGATAGACAGAGATTGCCTCCACCATGACGATGCCCAAAACGCCGCCACCAGACGCGAGCGACCTCATACCTTCCACGCTTCAGCGTCCCGGCGCCGTTCACTTTTGGCTGGCGGTCCTGCTGACAGGAGTCGCTACAGGGATCGGTGCGGCGGTTCTAACCAGGCTTTTGGAACTTGTCCAGCATCTTGCATGGAGCGGCTCACCCACCGATATACTCAGCGCGGCTGAGCACGCCAGCCCGTGGAGGCACATATTCGTGCTGCTCGGCGCCGCGCTGCTGACCGGTATTGGACATATACTGCTCAAACGACTGTCGAGCGGCAACGGCATCGACACGACTGCGGCGATATGGTTCCACGCCGGGCGAATGCCGGCCTTGCGCACTTTGGGAAGCGCTGTCCTCTCCGTGCTCATTGTAGGAATGGGTGTGTCGTTGGGCAGAGAGGGCGCGCCGAAACAAGCTGGCGCAGTGTTCGCGAATCTGTTTTCCGACAAGGAACGTTTATCTGATGAGCAGCGGAGGCTGTTAGTAGCCTGTGGCGCGGGTGCGGGCATGGGCGCCGCTTATGGAGTTCCTTTGGGAGGGGCGCTGTTCGCCCTGGAAGTGATGCGCGGCAAGCTGGCACTGCGTTACGTGTTGCCTGCGCTTTTTGCCTCCCTGATTGCGACAGCGGTGTCGTGGCTTGCGTTGCCCAATGCGCCCACCTACGTCATTCCCTCTTACGCGATATCTGCATCGATCCTCTTGTGGACGCTGCTAGCAGGTCCGATCGCCGGTGTCGCTTCCGTCGGTTACGTTCGCATGGTAACGTGGGCAGATCGCAACCGGCCGCAGGGCTGGAAGCGGTTCACTGCACCGTTGCTCATCATCGGATTGCTTGGAGTCGCATCAATCTGGTTCCCACAAATTCTCGGCAATGGCAAGGACATCTCGGAGTTGGCATTCACTAGCCGGGTGGCCCCCGCATTGCTCCTGACGCTGCTTGTGTTGAAACCTGCCGCGACCGTTCTGTGCATGCGCGGCGGAGCACCGGGCGGCATGTTCACGCCTTCGCTGACGGCGGGCGCCTTGCTAGGCGGTGTGCTGGGGTATGTATGGTCGTTTTTCTGGCCAGGAGTCCCGCCCGGACTATTCGCTTTGCTCGGGGCTGGTGCCGTTGTCGGAGCAACCACTCAGGGTCCGATTTCAGCGGTCGTTCTGATGATGGAGCTGACGGGGAAAGACCGTTCTTTCATTTTGCCCCTATTGCTGATCGTTGGAATTGCAACGCTCGTCGCGCGGACCATCGAACCTCGATCCATTTACGACGCGCGTCTGACCGCTGGAGAGATCGAAGAGCGGCAGAGGTTGCGCGATTTACCCTCGCAATAGCTTTTGCTCGTCCGTTTGCCAACAGCACCGGTCAGGATAATCTGACTTTTCGCGGCCCTGTTCCGTGCTTTCTTGGGCCCTCACTGAAATTCGCATCGCATTTGTCGTGGGTAGCTACTTGTCCGAAGAACTACGGTGAAAGACGAACCAGTTCACTCGTTACAGGCATGCAAACTCACGCTCCGTCGATATCTATGATCTTCGCCAAAGTTTTCCTCACACGAAATACGCAGATCGATGCCGATGCAGATATGGCAGCGCTTCGAGCCGGCCGTTGGCATCGCTCGATAGCTTGACGACCTGCATGGCGAAACAGCGCTTTCATGTTCAAGTCATTTTCCTCCTTATTGCCACTCGATTACTTCCTTGATGGCATCAGGAGGATGATGACCCACCAATTCCGCGAACTGGGTGGACGGGTAACGATTCGTTATCAACGCCGCGATGTGAGCGCCCCAGCGAAGCTGAGCTTGAGACAAATCATCCACGGCCATTTGAAAATGACCACGTGCGGCGTTGACGCTCCCTAACATGACTTGATTATCGAGGACTAATTGCCTGATCAGCTCGGGACCGTCAATTTGCAATGGATGATCTCCATCGGGAATCCCGGTTATCACATAGACGCCGTTCCGTTCCAACGCATCCAGGAGGTTAAATTCCAGTGAAGCGATCCCACTGGCATCGAGGATAAAATCCATCGGACCAATTGTTTTCTCGACCTGGTCTGCGGGTACTTGACGGCCGTCCACATAATTTCCTCCGATAGCATCCAACCACTTCGGCCTAGCGCTCGCGCAATCGACGACATCGAGCCCGTAAACGTCGGCCCCTCGAAGTCGTAAGACCATGGAGGCCAATAGGCCGACAGGTCCTAAGCCAGCCACGAGGCAGCGGCGCCCCACGATCCAGTCGGGACTGATGGCCGCTTCGGGGCAACGCAAAATCTGCAATCGAATCGCCTCTTCTATGGCCTTTTCGACGATGGAGAGCGGCTCCATTAACACGCCAACAGCCTCGATCTCGGCTGGCACCTGCACGACGTACCGTTCCTTATCGACTACGAATTCCGTTTGATAGCCATCCAATCCATGGATACCTCTCTCCCGGTAATTGCCGGTCTGGCACATGTCTGCGCGGTCCATCCGGCACGACGGGCACTGCCCGCATCCGCGCCTGACAGTGAATACGCCGAAGTCTCCCGTTTTCACACGAGTGACTGATGCACCCGTTCCCACTACCTGACCGAACATCTCGTGGCCGATGACGAGTTCTTTCTCACCATCGGGAGCATCCGCGCGCCCCCCGGATACTTCGGTTCTGTCGGTCCCGCATATACCGACACGGATGACCTTGACCTTAACTTCATCCGGTGCGGTGATGGAAGGCTCGGGCCGGTCGACGATTCTTGAGCCGGGTGTCCTGGGAACGATCGCAATGGCTTTCATAAATATCTTTCCTTCTTTCGACCTTCGATTTTTCCGTCACGCAGCGGCAAGTTGGATTGTTTGCTGTTATCCCAGCCGTTCAAGCAAGTGGTCTCCCACTCGCAGCGCGTTGGCGATGATGGTCAAGCTGGGATTCACTGCTGCGATTGACACAAAGAAACTCGAGTCGACGACATAAAGATTGTCCAAATCGTGGGCCTTGCAGTTCAGATCGAGTGCCGAAGTTTTGGAATCGCGGCCGAACCGAACCGTTCCGGCCTGATGAGCTGTGCCGCCGATCGGGATATTCTTTCCCAGATACAACGATCGTGACATCGAGTGGTCGTGAAGACCGAGGTCCTTGAGCATACTTTTTAGCTTTGCAACCAAACGATGGTGTCCCTCGACATTGGTCTCCTGGAGATCCAGCCTGATCTCTCCCTTCGTGTTGATGGTGACGCGGTTATCGGGGTTCGGCAGATCCTCGGATTGCACCCAGAAATCGATGGAGTGCTCGGCTATATAATCCAGTGCAAACTCGGGTTTCCAAACGGCCCAGCCTGGAGCTTCGCCCTTCAGCATCTCGCCATCGGTCTTTCCCAGCATCTGGATCCCGCCTAAGGGATATTCCCAATCGTCCGATCGAAAGTAGAAATCGTTCAGGCCCAGGGTTTTCTGGAACACGGTCGGATTGGGCTGCTTGGAAATGGCCATGAAGGCGGAGTTGTTGTGCCTCATGTAATGCCGCCCGACCACATCCGAACTGTTCGCGAGCCCATTCGGGTGTTTGTCGTTGGCAGACCGTAGCAGAAGAGTTGCGGAGTTGATTGCTCCGCAAGAAACCACCACGATGTCCGCTGAATACTCCTCCGATTGCCCGTCGCGTTCGACCAGGACTTTTGTTACCACGCGTCCGGTCGCGTCCGTTTCGAGACGATTGACATATGCACCCGTGAGAAGCTGGACATTGGGCTGCGCAAGCGCCGGGTCAACGCAAATGACCTGCGCATCTGCTTTGCCATTGACCAAGCACGGAAAACCGTCGAATGCCGCGCACCGCACGCAAGCGCTCGTGTGAAGCGCCTTGCCGTCCTTTTCATCGAGCAAAATGCCGAGCGGCAAAGGGAACGGATGATGGCCGCCACGTTGCAAATCGTCGTACAGCTCCTGAATGCGCGGTTCGTGGCTTACCGGCGGATGCCGATAAGGAGCGCTCGCCGGACCTTCGGTCGGATCAATCCCGTGTTCTCCGTGGACGTGATAGAGATGCTCGCCTTTCGTATAGTAAGGCTCGAAATCTTCATAGCTGAGAGGCCACGCAGGCGAGATTCCGCCATAATGCCGCACTTCACCGAAGTCCTCCTTGCGAAATCGCAGCAGTGCCGCCCCGTAAACCTTGGTGTTCCCGCCGACGTAGTATTGAATGCCTGGGTGAAACGCATTTCCATCCCTGTCATACCACGTCTCCTTGGCTTGGTACTTCGCTTCGAGAAAAACGGCACGGGACTCCCAATTATCCTTTTCTCTGGGAAGGTATCCGCCACGCTCCAGAAGTAAGATGCGCTTCCCGAAAGGGGCAAGTTGGTACGCGAGCGTTCCGCCGCCAGCGCCTGTGCCGATGATGATGATGTCAAAATGATTCTCGCGCGGCATCTCCACCCTCACTTGGTCCCATCTCCATCGTTATTGTCCTATCTCGACCAGATAGTCGCGGCCTTCCCAGGAGTTACTCTTCGGCCAGAAAAAGGTGAATCGAATCGGCGCCTTCTGCCCAGCGGCGATGGGAATATCGACAAATTCAACTCCGAAAGTGGTTGTCGCCGATGGGGAATCCTTGGCTGTATGCCACTCGTCGTTTGTCCAATGAAGACGGAAAGGAGCCGGAACCTGGACTCGCAGCGTGTAGCCTCTTTTGACGGCACGCACCTGCCGATTTGGTTTCCAGATCTCGAATAGTTGACGAGCCTTCCGATCTCCGAGGTAGCGGCTTGCAACTTCGGGAATCAGATCGAAAACGCGGCCATCGGATACGGACCTCAGTAGTTTGACGTACTCGGCGTGAGCCCACATAAGAGGCATGGCCGACCCCGTAGGCCGACCAAGGAACATATGAGAACGTGGCTGATCCTTCTCATCCCACACTTGCTCCGGCAATAAACCCGTCGACGAGGCAAAGCGTTCGATTGCTCGAATGAACGGTTTTATGTCTCGTCTGGCGGCGAGTTCAAAGTGCGCCCGTTCCCCCGTCAGAAGCGGCCATGCACGGCCTGTGCCCCATCGGACGTAAGGTCCTCCATCCTCCCGCTGGCCGTAACCATCGTGATTGTAACGGTGCCAGACCGGACCCACCGGCGTATCCACTTTCAGTACGGCATCGACCACCTTCAATGAATCGACAATCAACGGATCGTCCGGTTTTCTAATGCCGTAACGGACCAACTCAAGGAACCCAGCATCGACGATTTCCTTCGCCGGAAATGAATTGTTGGTACCTGGGGCAAGGTTTGCGATTTTCAGAATTCCCGAGTTCGGGTCTTCCGCGGGCGTAGTGTTGCCCACGTCATCCGGCAGGATGCGTATGTAGTGGCGTCGAATGCCTTGGACTAGAGTCCCTTCCGTTGTGACCGTCCACGCTTCAACATGCGATTCGAGAAAGTCGGCGTATTGCTCGAGAAACTCCGCAGCGGCTTTATCCGCTCTCTGCCTGCAAAAATAAGCCGCGCCAATTAGAGCCGCGATGTTGGAGGCCAGTGTGGATGGGGAATAACCGCTGGCTTCCTCCCAACGTTCCTGCTGGGTCACCGGTCCATGCCGAAGCAAGTAACTTGCAGCTTTCAAGACCATTGGATAGGGGTCAATACCCTGAAGAGCGTTCTGTTGGCTCAGGTGCAAGGCCAGCAATATAGGAAACGCGACCTCGTCCAATTGGATTCCCCGCCAATACGGATTCCCGTTAACCCAGAAGTTCTGCGAAAAACCACCGTCTTCCTGCTGAGAAACTGCAAGATAAATAAGTGCCCGCAGCGGTGTTGCAGTCTCGCCGGAGGCGAGCAGGGCGGAAGCGCTGCTCACCATGTCCCGAGTCCAAACCAAGTGGTATCCCCCTTGGTCTTTGTCACCCGCGGCTTCTCCCCAAGGAATTGAAAGAGAGGCGATCAAAGCGCCAGGATAGGACTTGTCCTCGTGTGCGAGAAGCAAACTAAAACTACCGTGGTAGAGGTTGCCCTTGTCACTCGAAACCTTCTCTAAGGGAAGCTGGTGTGCGGAAGTACGGTCCCATTGCTCCGTGTATCGTTTGTGGTGCACTTCGAACGGGATGCCCAGGGCCTGAAAGAGCGTCGTGATCGCGTGGTGCTGGGTGTCTCCAAAAGCAAGTCCAAGAGTGAACTCGCGGTGACCAGTCGCGATCAGTTCTCCGGTCAACGCAATGTTGCCGTCAGGCGCGTTGTCGAACTGCCAGTCCATTTGAAAGTTACCGGCTAGGTCGGTCCAGCCGTCGCTGCGACCGACATAGCCGCACGAAACACGAGTAAAAGGCAGCGTTGCAGCTAGCGCCAGCCATGTTCCCTGTTTCTGTGCCATGAGAATCTTGCGGCCATCGAGTTCGGCAATATAGCCGTTGTTCCCCCATCCTCCAACTTCCAGGTGAGGAGCGCATAGCGCATAAAGGCGCAGTTTGGAAACGAACGACTCCTCGCCTGTCAACCTTGTGCGCTGAAGAACGCAGGCAAGATGAGGGTCCGTGATGATCTCTTTGACGACCGTGTAGCGGCCGTCGGGATCGGAGTTCGTACAGCGGTACCCCAGGGCATGATTGGAGAGTCGCTCAAATTTTGATTTGAGGTGCCGTTTCTCCTCATGAAAGAAACTCGAACCATCGGTAATTAAGTATTGAAGATCGCGGAGTTGGGGACGATCCACCGTTGGATAATAAACTTCCGTGATGATGCCGTTCCAAAGTGTAAACCAGATTTGGCTGGAGGCCGCGTAGGCGGTTCCCACTCCATCTTTACCTCCATGAGTCCATCGCGGATGAATCCCAGGTTGTCCAAACGCTGCATTCTCGTTGTCTGACTTCGTCATTCTACCTCCCATGTCCCGGTTTTGTCCGTGCCCGCTCTCTTAGGGGATTACCGGCGCGAGTGCGATACAGCTCAGACCCAATATGAAGAACAGAAACATAATCGCGAGGAGACACTTGACGCGGACTCCCGCGCCATGGAACTCCTTCCACACAAAGATGCCCCATATGGCGGAGATCATCGTATTGCCCTCGCCAAGAGAGAACGAAGTCGCCGGCCCAATCATCGGCACGTAGGAAGCCACGAAATTGGAGATCGTGCCGATGCCCCAGATCGCGCCGCCTAAGAATCCCCACGCGTGCAAACTCGCTCGTCCCTTGAAATAGTCTTTCATTCGAAGCGGCTCGCCGCTCACCGGTCGCCTCATCAATCCGTAGTTCATTGGGAAATTGGAAACAACGGCGCCCAAGGCGAAGACGAAATATACGGTGTAGGGCCCTAGGTGGTTCGGCCCTGTCAATGCCTTCGCAACGAATGGATAGAAGAGCCCTACAGCAATACCGCACGCCAGACTCAATCCAATCCCTTTCGTCGTCGCCTTCGCGCCCCCGGATAGGCCCCGATACGCGATTGCGTCGAGCACGATGGCGATGCAAATCAGCGCAATCCCGCCAAACAGAAGGATAGGATTCCCTTTCGGGGAAATGATGTAATTGATGACGGCTCCGATCACCAATGCCAAGCCGGCGCCTATCGGAAACGCTACGGCCATGCCTGCTACGGATATCGCGGCCACCAGGAGCAGGTTCCCAAGATTGAAGATGACACCCCCGAAGAAAGCCTCAAGCAGGCTGCGAGGATCTGCGGTGCCTAGATTGCGAAAAAAGCTGTCCGGCGATTCGGGATTTCTATTTCCGAGCGTCAGTCCCAACAAGAGCGCACATGTCAGAAGACCCCATATGTAGTCCCAGTAGAAAAGTTCGAACCGCCATCGCTTATCAATCTTCTGAGTATTCGCCCAGCTGCCCCAGCAGAGCATGCTGAACAGCATAAGAACGAGAGCAGCCGAGTAAGTGTGTGGAACAAACAACCGTCACCTTGCCATAGCTAAGTAATTAAACCGTGCCAAACAAGCAGTAGCCATTAACAACTCTGGCGCGTTTTCAGGAGAGCCGAACCTTCGTAATCAGATCCCAGCCTCTTGGCTGAAATACTGGTAGTCTTCCCGCCAGCCGCCTCGGCCTCGGCCAATCGTTTTGTAATCCTCGACAAATCGGTGTAACCCTGCTTCGAATTCCGAGGTCTGCATATAATCAGCAAAGCCACGAAACGAGGAATTCCGCCAGCCCATGTTCGGCGAATCGCGTCGCGCGTGGCGCAGGCCCCCGAGCTCTCGCAAATGCACATAGCCGATCCTCGCGGCTCGTAGCTTTGTAGATAGGATTTCCCTGTTGAACTGCGGGTTGTGTCTCGATCGCGGGATAGTGCGTACGTCTATGACTCGCTTGACGCGGTGCGCCCGCAGAAGCTCTAGGAAGTCTTTCCATGTGTGGCTCGAATGCCCAATGGTCAGGACAGCGGGCATTGCTGACGCTTCCATATAAATCCAGTCCTCCGCTCCCCGTTGTTCATGAGCGGATCATCGTCAGCAGCATCTTGAATCTGCTAATGGCCTTCAGCGAGTGAGGTTGTTTTGCGGGCATGAGGACCGCTTCGCCTGCGCTTGCCCGTAGTGGCTTGCCAGAGACCACAATTTCCGCGTCACCCTCCAGCAGATGCGCCACTGAGTCGAACGGAGCTGTGTGCTCACTTAACCCTTGGCCCTCATCGAAAGCGAACAGCGTCAGTGTTCCGGTCGCGCGGTTGACCAGCGTCCGGCTGACAACGGCTCCTTCTTGGTAACTCACGAGGTCAATCAAGCGGACGACTTCCGCAATGGGCATTTCTCGCTGCCCTGCGCCTGCTGGAACTCATCTCTGACCACCTCCGCTGCCGTCACGATTTCGTCGTACCGACTTGCTTGTATCAACACATGCGGCATTGCCCTCTTTTCAAAAACTGAGCGATTGCCCCTTACCTTTTTCCGTGAGCGCGTAGAAGTCACTACCGCACTCGTCCAGCATACCCGCGCGGGTCAATTCGTCGATGGCGTCGAGCACGCCCCGTCGTTCAGTTGATTCGTTGCCTGTCGCCTCGAATAGCGCATAGAGCGTCTTCGAACTTCGCCCCGTGGGGTGTAACCACGCTTCATCGCGGTGCAGTCCGTCAAGTTCGCTGGCTAGGCCAAATTGGAGCACTGATCCGCTCATCGTCCCATCAATAGACTCGTGTCCGGCGGAGCGCGGCTGTGACTCTTCTCTCTGCGGTTGTGCCATGGTGGTTTACCTCTGTCTCCATCCTGATTTGCTGGCCCGATTGCTCGGTCCGCGTGCCCCCAGAGCTCTAGAGTGACTCAGCGGCGCCCTTTCCACAGCTTCGTACCGGGGGTTCGTGCAGTTCTTGCCTAACATAGCCATGCATGAATATCTTAGACACTGGGAAAGAGTGCTTCCGTGCAAAAAGTAACACATTTCAATGCTGGGCACAGTATGGAAACCGCACCCTAGCACTAAAAAGTTCGCAAGTCGGATTGTCTGGGAGGCCATACTCGATCGATGAACATAGATGGCGGACCGTGCCCATGCCAGCACGCAGGAGTAGGCGTAGAATGAAGCAGGTTACTGAGGGCATGTTACCGACGTTCGAACAGCCTCGGTGATGCGAATCACGTAATTGGGCCGCAACTAAGCTATGAAGATCCTTGTCGTCGAAGATGAAACCAAGACTGCCGCTTACCTTCGCAAGGGCCTGACAGAAAACGGATTCGCAGTAGATGTGGCTGCCACCGGAGTGGACGGCCTGCACTGCGCCTCCGAAGGTGACTACCAGCTAGTCATCCTGGATGTTCTCCTTCCCGAGCGCGACGGATGGTCAGTGCTCTCGGAGATACGTAAGCAGGGAAAGCATACACCCGTTCTTTTTCTCACCGCGCGTGATTCCGTACAGGACAAGGTGAAAGGGCTTCAGTTGGGGGCCGACGATTATCTCGTAAAGCCGTTTGCGTTTTCGGAGCTTCTTGCGCGCATCCGCGCTTTACTGCGGCGAGGCCCGGCTCGAAATGTAGAAGAGATTTGTGTGGGAGATCTCGTCATCGATACCGTCCGTCACAAGGCCACGCGAAACGGCGATGCTTTGGATTTGACTCCTAAAGAATTCGGTTTGCTGACTCTGCTGGCCCGACATTCTGGCGAAGTCCTGTCGCGGACCACCATCGCTGAGACTATCTGGGACATCAACTTCGACACGGACACGAACGTAATCGATGTTCATGTACGCCGCCTCCGTTCCAAGCTGGACGATCCGTTTCCGCGCAAACTGCTGCACACAGTTCGCGGGGTAGGATACATCCTGGAGGAACGCGGATGAGCAAACAGGGGATTCCACGACCGAAGGGTTGGACGCTTGCGACTCGCCTTACGATCTGGTACGCAATCTCAGCCTTTCTGCTTGTGATTCTTGCGACAGGGTTTCTTTACTGGGCTCTCGTATCCAATCTGAACCGCGAAGACGACCAATTTCTCTCAGATGAAGTTCATGTGTTGCGGGTATTGCTGGCGGATTGGCCCACCAGTTCGGCAGCAGTGAATCGAGAAATAAACTCAGAATGGGTTACCAGGCAATACGCACAGGTCTTCGCCCGCATCCTCGATTCAAGGGGCCAAGCCCTCATCGCAAGCCGGGGGATGAGTACAAAATTCCCTCCACAACGGTTTCCCTCCGCCACTAACAGTAGCACCGGTCTGCCGAGGGGGATGGATATGCGTTCATCGACCGGCGAGCGGTTCCGTGCGTTAGCAACTCGTGTTTCCGTTGACTCGCCCAGCCACAGGGAATACACAATTCAAATTGCCCTGAACCGGAGCCGGGAGGAAGACGCCCTTTCAAAATATCGCTGGGATTTGGGAATCGTTCTGAGCGTAATGCTTTTCTTGTGTGTTGGTTTCGGATACGAGATTGCCCGCCGAGGCATCAGCCCTGTAAAAAAGATCAGTCATATCGCGGCACGCATCGGATCTGCGACGCTGCATGAGCGTATTCCTCAGGCGGGCTTGCCTGCAGAACTTGCATCGCTGGCCGCTACTTTCAACGCAATGCTCGACCGGCTGGAGGAGTCCTTCGCTCGCCTTTCTCGATTCTCAGCCGATATTGCCCATGAACTGCGCACACCGGTCACCAACCTTCGCGGCGAGATCGAAGTTATGCTCGCGAAGCCGCGGTCCAGCCAAGAATACCGACAGTTGTTCGATTCATCGCTCGAAGAGGTAAACCGGCTATCGCGAATCGTGGACAGCCTGTTATTTCTGGCGCGTGCCGAGAGCTTGCAAGTACAACTCCGGACTGAGACGACCGACGCAGGACGAGAAATCCGCTCGCTGCATGATTTCTATGAAGCTGCGTGCGGGCAGGCAGAAGTTACGCTCACGTGCCACGCGCCGGAGGGACTGACAGCCGAGATCGATCGTACCTTGTTCCAGCGGGCGGTTGGCAACGTCATCGAAAATGCGATGGCCCACACGCCAAAAGGCGGCAGCGTCAGCGTTGTCGCCGCGGCAAACAATGGCAGGCTAACAGTCCAAGTCTCGGATACAGGATGTGGTATTCCTGAAGCCGATCTTGCTCGTGTATTTGAGCCATTCTACCGAGTTGACAGTTGCCGTTCGACTCCGTCAAGGGGTCTGGGACTGGGGCTCAGCATTGTCCGCAGCATCATGAAACTGCACGGTGGCACCGTGGAAATCTCATCCGCGGTGGGACAGGGTACTACGGCCCTGCTCACTTTCCCGACTCATCCACTGCTTCGCAAACCTCAGATTACGAATTCTTAATCCACTCGTAATGGTTTTGGAAGCCCTGCCTGTCTAAATTCTGCTTGTATGCGAGGCCGAGCACGATGCCAGTCTTCCGCTTTTTGGCGCCGCCCGCGATAGCCGGGCATCGAGACGTAGCTCCTTCAACTAGGAACAGGAATTTGGATTGATTCTCCGTCATCGGCAAGACAAAACCATATCCCCTGAGAAGCGCACAGCAAGAATATCCTGGGGAGCTACATTAGCCGCTTCTTTTCTCGCGACAGCAGTGGCTGGCGGATGCGCCATCGAGAAATATCGGCCGGCACCCCTCGCTCCAATCGTGACCGCGCGGAAGCTTGAAAGCCGACGACTAACTGATCCTGGCCTAAAGCAATTTCTCGAAGTCAATTTCGGGCATCCAGTTTCCCCTTGGCCGCTCGATCAGTGGGAACTGCGTACCCTGACGTTGGCCGCGCTCTACTTTAATCCGAACGTGGAAATTGCTCGCGAGCAGTTCCGAGTGGCCCAGGGAGGGATTATCACTGCTGGCGAGCATCCGAATCCCAGCATAGGTCTGACGCCGGGCGTTCCCAGTCCATGGCTCTTCGATTTCCCGTTTGTGTTTCCGATCGAGACTCACGGCAAGCGCCGACTGCGAATCGAGCAGGCAACCAAGCTCTCATCGGCCGCGAGATTCGCCCTAGCCGAAGCGCAGTGGAGGGTGGCAAGCGATGTGCGAAAAACACTGCTCGCTTACCAAGTAGCAAGGGCAAATTTAGCGCTGGAGCAATCGTCTGAGGTACTGGAGACGACCCACGTGCGATTGCTGGAAACACTGTTGAGCACGGGCGAGGGCCCCCGGCCGACATTCGAGACCGCCCGGCTCGCGCTCGCCAATACCCGATTCCAGATCCGAGTGGACGATGTACAAGTGGCCACGACGAAGGCAGCCCTGGCCGGAGCCATTGCGATTCCCATCAACGCGCTCGACGGGGTTCGCATCGTCTGGCCCGATATCGAGCAACTCCCTTCGGTCGCCTCCCTCTCCCCGCAGCGCATCGTCCGCGACGCGGTGCTCAACCGGCTCGATGTTCGCCGGGCTCTAGACCAATACGCCGCCGCCGATGCACAGTTGCGGCTGGAGATTGCACGACAATATCCCAACTTCAACATCGGCCCAGGTTATCAATATGAGGAGGGCAACAATTTCTTCACCATTCCTTTCTCCATGGTTCTTCCCATCCGCAACCGCAACCAAGGCCCGATCGCCCAAGCGGAAGCGCTTCGCAAGGAAGCGGCAGCGAATTTTCTTGCGGTGCAGGCACGCGCAATCGCGCAGAGCCAGCAAGCGCTCGCCGCCTATCGTTCGACCTTTGCTGAACTGAATCAGGCCAATGAACCGCTCAGAGCCCAGCGGAGAAGGGTGACACTGGCCGAGCAGGCCGTGACGGCAGGAGAGGCGGACAATCTCGAATTGAACACCCTCCAGCTGGAGAACGTGGTTTATGCACGGCAGCATTTAGTAGCCCTCGCTCAGGCCCAGGCTGCGCTTGGGGCTCTGGAAGATTCCGTCGAGAAGCCTCTCGGTCCAGAGGTTTCGATTTTGCCTTCGAGGGCCGCTGCTTCGACGACGAATGGACCAAAGGAGGCCGCTCGGTGAGAAAACATTTTGCAGTCGCCATCCTTGGGATTCTCAGCGGACTGGCAGCCGGATGGCTGCTGCATCAGTTGGTTGCCCAAGACCTCCAGTCCCGCTCCAGTGTCCGACTGCGCACAGCCGAACGAGCTGCCGACCCACCCGCAGCACAAGGAACGGCCGAAAACATCGTTGCGGTCGACGCAAGCAGCGTCAAACGCATGGACTTGGAGCTGACGTTGCTAACGTCGGCTCGACATGCTCCCCAAGCCCGAACGACTGCCATTGTTTTGTCCCCGAGCGGGCTTGCGCAGCTCGCCACGACTTATGCCACCGATGCGAAAGACCTGGCCACCGCGCGCGCCAGCTTGACAGTGGCGCAGAAGGAATATGAGCGCCAAAGCGTTCTTTACAAAGCCAACCAGACGACGTCGCTCAAAGCGTTTCAAGCCGCCCGTGGCATGCTCCAGACGAGTCAGGCGCAGACCTCCGCTGCTGAGCGGCAGCTTCAGCTTGATGCCCTCGCCGTTGAACAGCAGTGGGGTCCCGTGCTGAGCGAATGGTTTGTGGCACGCACGCCGACGTTCGAAAAGATTCTCAGCCAGCAGGAGGAGCTTGTGCAGGTCAGTCTCGGCGCACGCGACCCTCGCACTTCCCCGGACACCGTTCGCTTGACCGCACCTTCCGGCATAGTCGTCGGAGGGCGCTTCGTCTCCTCGCTCCCGCAGACGAATCCGGTAATTCAGGGTTCCAATTTTCTTTACCTGATTCGCGCTCGTCCCAGCTTCGCACCAGGGCTCAGCCTGCTTGCCGAGCTTCGCGCCGGACCGGCCCGCACGGGAGTTGTTGTTCCTGCCGCCGCAATTGTGTGGTCGGCGGGGCAAGCCTGGGCGTACAAAGAGCTCGCGCCCAACCGCTTCGAGCGTTTTCCCGTGGCAACCGATGAGCCGGTAACGGACGGATGGTTCGTGACGACTGAGTTCGTTCCAGGGGATCGCGTCGTCATCCGCGGCGCGGAGGAACTTTTCTCCGCCGAAACGCAACCGTCAAGCGGCGCTGGAGAAAAAGGCGAGGGAGACGAGGACTGATGGCCCGCGCCAAGGCGTGGTTATGCTGAACCGCATCGTTCGCTGGGCGCTGCACCGTCGAGGCATCGTCATTGCCCTCGCCGTGATCCTGCTCGGCTACGGCGTTTATTCGCTAACCAAAGCTCAATACGATGTCCTACCAAATTTTGCGCCAGCACAAGTCACGATCAAAACGGAATCGCCGGGGCTTTCCGCCGAGCAAGTGGAAACCTTAGTCACACTGCCGATCGAGAACGCGATCAACGGCTCGCCAGGGATTTCTATTGTTCGCTCCCAATCGATTCAAGGGCTTTCCTCGATCACGGTCGTTTTTCAATACACCACCCATATTTATCGTATTCGCGAAATCCTCGCCCAGCGACTTGTCGGCATCAGCTCCCTTCTGCCCAAGGGCGTTCAAACGCCGATTCTATCCCCGCCAACGTCCTCTGCCGGCACGGTCATGACGATTGCCCTCACCTCCCAGAAGCGCTCGCTCATGGACGTGCAAACGGCAGCCGACTGGATGGTGCGGCCGCGTTTGCTCGCCGTGCCCGGCGTTGCCAACATCGCCGTTTTTGGCCGCGACATCCGCCAGCTTCAAATCCAGTACAATCCCGAGAAGCTCGTCCAACATCACCTCACCGTCGCAGACCTTCTAGCCGCTGCTCAGCGGGCCACAGGTGTTCTCGGCTCAGGATTCATCGATACGCGCAATCAGCGGCTGATCGTCCAATCGCAGGGCCAATTCACTGATCCCGCGCAGATCGCTGACACTGTCCTGGCGCGCGTGAGAGGAGTAAACGTCACTATCGGCGACATAGCGCGCGTTGCCACAGCTCCAGCTCCGCCCATTGGCGGTGCTTTGATCAATGGTCGGCCTTGCGTTTTGCTCGTCATTTCCAGCCAGCCCGATACAAACACTCTCAACGTCACTTCGCGGATCGAGCAGGCGCTCACTGAGCTTCGTCCCGCCCTCGCGGCAGAGAACATCGCGTTGCACACGAACCTTTTTCGCCCCGCCAGTTTCATATTGGTAGCGCTCCACGATATCCGAAGCTCGCTTCTGGTGGGCGCGATCCTTGTGGTCATAGTTCTATTCTTGTTCCTGTTCGACCTCCGCACCGCGGCCATTTCCACGATCGCCATTCCACTCTCTCTCCTCTCTGCCGTAGTGGTCCTTTCCTGGCTCGGATACAGCTTGAACACGATGACCCTCGGGGGCTTGGCGATCGCCACCGGCGTGGTGGTGGACGACGCGGTGATTGATGTCGAAAATATCCTCCGCCGTTTGCGGGAAAACCGGGCCTCAACTTCTCCCCAATCCGTCTTTCGCGTTGTGCTGGATGCCTCACTCGAAGTCCGGAGCGCCGTTGTTTACGCTTCTTTCGCCGTCGTCCTGGTTTTCCTGCCGGTGCTTGCCATTTCCGGGCTTGCCGGACGTATCTTTGCGCCGCTCGGCGTCGCCTACATCCTTTCGATCCTCGCCTCCCTCCTGGTCGCGTTGACCGTCACTCCGGCACTGTGCCTGTGGCTTCTGGGTAATAGGGAACTCCCTCCGCATGACCCGCCGCTCGTGGTTTGGGCAAAACGGCTTCACCGTCCACTGCTTGTGGCCGTCGAAAAGTGGTCCCGCACGGCGATGGTGGGAGTCGGTGTGGTGATTCTTCTCGCTCTCCTCATGCTCCCTTACCTGCGCAGTTCGTTCATCCCGCAGCTTCAAGGCGGCTATTACATTGTGCACTTTCAAGAAGCGCCGGGTGCTTCGCTAGCGGAAACGCTTCGGATGGGCCGCCTCCTGACACAAGCCATCCGGAAACTTCCTTACGTCCAAGTCGTTACGCAACGCGCCGGACGCGGAGAGCTTTCCGAGGAGCCGCGCGGAGTCAACGCCAGCGAAATTGACATCAAAGTTGATGCTTCCTACCCTTACCCTGCGCGCATTGCGGCGCAGCTACGCCAGATCGTCGGCCAGTTTCCGGGCCTCGCGATTTCCACAGAGACCTTTCTCACCGAACGCTTTCACGACATTCTTTCCGGGTTTACTCAGCAGGTTGCGGTCGAAGCCGTAGGCAACAACCTAAGCGACCTCGACGAAATCGCTCGTCAAATTGCCACGACACTGCAAAGCATCCGCGGCGCCACGGGCGTGCAAATTCTGGCGCCGCCGTCGATGCCGCAAATCGAAGTTGATGTTCGCCACCGTGCCGTGACGCGTTGGGGACTCGATCCGGTCCAAGTGCTACAGGCGCTTTCCACGGCATATCAGGGAGACAACGTCGGCAGGATCTTTCAAGGCAACCAAGTCTACGATGTCGTGGTCTGGCTTTCACCCGGGAAACGCAACAGCGTTGCGGATGTTGCCTCCCTGCCCTTGCGCACACCCGACGGCAACTACGTGTCGCTCGGCCAAGTCGCCCGCATCTACGCTGACGCGGGCCGCTACATGATCTATCACGAAGGAGGCCGGCGAGTGCAGCCAGTGACCTGCGACGTTGCGGGCCGGAGCGTCGCAAGCTTCGTCAGCGAGGCCCGGCAGCGAATCGCCCAGCTGCGTTTGCCGCCAGGCGTGTACGTCGAATTCGTGAGTACCGCGACGGCGGCGGCACAAGCGCGCCGCGACCTTCTGGTGCATTCGATTCTGGCTGGTGTCGGCGTCATCCTGCTTCTTTCGATTGTGCTCGCCAACTACCGCAATCTTCTGCTCGTGTTGCTGAATTTGCCTTTTGCCCTCGTCGGGGGAGTGCTCGCCGCCTGGTTCTTCACTGGCCGCACCCTTTCGTTGGGCTCGCTTGTCGGCTTCGTGACGCTCTTCGGCATTACTGTGCGCAACGCCATCATGCTCATTTCGCATTACGAACACTTGGTCACGGCAGAAGGCATGCAGTGGGGCCCTGAGGCCGCCATTCGTGGCGCGCTGGAACGGCTCTCGCCTATTTTGATGACCGCTCTAGTCACCGGCCTTGGCCTGCTGCCGCTCGCGCTGGCCAGCGGTCGCGCCGGCGCCGAAATCGAAGGTCCGATGGCTATTGTGATTCTGGGAGGTCTGGTCACTTCCACGGTTCTTAATCTTCTTATTCTCCCTGCACTGTCGCTTCGTTACGGCAAATTCGAGAAGCTCAGCGCTGAGGACTGAATCGCCCGGCATCTTGCCTGAACTTCCGAATGAAGGGTTGGGCATACGCGCCCGGCAATAGTCGCATGAATGGAGCGCGCCGCTTCTCGATGCGTGCATCCCTGCCACGACGCGACCAAAGAGAATTGCTGTACCGAGATCTACTCGATAAATTGCCTGCTGAAATCGGAAGAGCCGCTCTCTTATGAGACTGTGGAAACGAGCTTAATTAATGGCGACCTGCAGAAAGAAGCGAAACTAGGATACCAACTCCAAATACCACAGCGCTGAGAATGCTCATCCTGACGATACTCCCGATTGATGGTCTAGCGGCGTGCATGTGAGTTGTCGCTTTTTGTCCCATCCCTGGCGACGCATCGAAACCGGCCGTTTCAGCCGCTCCAGGCCTCCGCACCGTCATCATCCCGTGTTTGAGATGGCGAGCGACCAACCACCAGTTCATTGGATACGCCAGGATTCCACCTGAGAGGAGAGCCGCTGACATCACAAACCAGAAACTTGCGCTGCGTGGTGAATCACTCCCTGAGACGCGGACCATCATCAGTGTCATGATCGGCACCATACCGGCCATCAGTACGTTCATGGAAAGAAATTCGGGGATGAATGTCTGCCGCAGGGCGCGTGTGAACGAGCCCCCAGCCATGTTACGCATGAACAGGGCCTGAAAAATGGTCCAACCGAATCCAAAGCCGAGCATGTATTCGAGGCCAATATGAAGAAGCGAGGGCAAATGAAGCGCACTGCCGATTGCGGCTCCGACAAGGATGCCCAGGCCGTCGCCAGCAACGCAGTGCATCGTGGAGCCAAGCACCTGGACGCCAACGGATTTCTACGTAGCAAGCGCGCAAACCGGGCAGGGGCTCGCGACACCCTAGCACGTACAAAAATGCGCCGAATGGTCCCGTATAGGCAGCAATGAGAATAAAGGCCCACTTGAGCACAGGAGATTCAGGCGTGGCTCGAATGTCCACGGCGACAAACACGACTGCGAGAGCTGTCAGGTGGAATAGGGCAGCAAGCTCAGTCTTCCTCACCATCGAACTTAAAGAGTTTTCGTGGGCGGTTAGTGGATGGTGTTTGAACGTGAGCTGGATCGGGGACGATGCGGTTCTCGGCAGATGACAAAGCGTTGCACTGCGGGTCAGAGAGAAAAAGTTTCCGAATAGATGCGGGATGGCGGGATTTGGAGCGCCCTGAGATCTGTAGCGACTGCCTTCATCATCGCGGGCGGCCCGCAAACATACCAGGCAGATCCTCGCTGTTCCACGAACCGGCTCAAGAATTCGCGCGATATCCTTCCTCGTTCTCCCCGCCAGCTTGCTGAAGGCCGCGAAAGTATGTGAACCACGCGCAAGTCAATTTCGTTTTGCATTTCCTGCAGCTCGTCTCGAAAAATGATGTCAGTTTCCGTCTGGTTCGCATAGATGAGTCGAATTGGCCTTGGGTCTCGTTTATCCCGCAGGAAGCGGAGCATGCTCATCATGGGAGTGATGCCAACTCCGCCCGCAACGAAGATCAGCCGGCTCGCATAGGGTTGGAGGAGGTAACTGAATTTTCCGTGCGGGCCGTCGACGAGGAAATGCCCACCGCTCGCCCAGTTTCTCACGTGCGCGGTGAAGTCTCCCACGGACTTTATCGTGACGCAGAGGATACCTGGCTGGGACGGGCTGGAAGAAATCGTAAATGGGTGTTCCTCCAGAGGGAAGTTGGGCCGCAGCGGCGTGAGAAACATGAACTGGCCAGGCAGGTAATGGAGCTGGTCACCTGTTTCGGGAACCAGCACGAGCGTTGTCGTATTATGGGTTTCGGGGATGCGATCCGCGATCCGGTAGCGATTCTGACGCAGGGCGCGGGGTTTAAGATGATGCGCGTGGAGGGCCAGCAACCCTACGCCGACCAGTAGGAGCACCCACAGAACTTGCATGGGGTGCCGTTTCAAGTCATCTCCCTCCGCGAAACCGTGAATAAAAGCCAGGGTGAAGATCAGATAGGCGGCCCGGTGAATCCTGCGCCACACCACATAGTCAATGCTGAACTTCGTTCTGAATACGGCCAAAAAGCTGTGAAGGATTAATAAGACGAGCGCGGCCTGCCCCACTCGAACTCCCCACGGAGCGGTGAGTGGGTTGAGCAATTCTGGCTTTCCGTGCCCCAGGGTGACCAAGAGCGCATGCGCCAGCAAGAGTGCGAGCACAATGATACCCGTGAGGCGGTGCAACCGCAGAAGTTGTCCCAGCCCTATGGGATCGCAGACGAGCCTCAGTCTCGAGCCAATCACGATTTGTAGAGTCATCAATCCAAAGGCAAGGAGGGCTAAGGCCACGCCTATCCGAACTGCGAGAGGATCATCTGATTTGATAAGGTTAGGGACGGCGAGTGCGAGAGGGAGGACCGCCACCAGGGCAAGAATCGAAACCGCTGCGGTGCCAGCCCACCATGACTGAAGGCGTGCGGCAGCGTCCTCCTCGAATGGGTGATACTGTTTCTGCATCGTACCTCTTTGCGGAAGCCGCGAGGTCTTTCTGCCGTCGCAATGGGTTGCCGGCGCGCTTTCCTGTTACGACTGCGCGTTAATTTAATGCACATTCCTGATTTGCCGCTCACTTGCCTTTCTCAACCGGATAGCCATTGCCAACTCAGCGGCGGCGATCCACACAGGATTCCACGCGACGACGGCGATTCATAACGCAGTGCTGCCGTCTAATCACTAGGGTTGAAACACGAGCCTTAGGATTGGCTTAGGGCAAGCGTTCTGATAACTACGAGCTGGCGCTACACAAAGCCTGCCGAGCTTCGTGATATACAGATAATTGCGGCCTCAGTGCATGTGGCCGTCATCTCACAGGGAAGCAGTAAACCTACTTCTTTTTCGGCGGGTATTGTTCAAACATCTTCTGAATTGATTTAAGAACCTGCTTTTCGTCTCCTTTTTGAGTGTCGGAAACGCTGTCGGTTGTCGCCTGACCACGCCAAACCAACTCCTTTCTGTTCGGATCGGCTAGGTCCACGCTGACAATCCCCATCATCTGAGGCCGAGCCATTATCTGGTAGCCGCCCATGCCCTCGTCTTCATCGTCTCCCCCCAGCCTCCCCACTCACCCCAGTCCCCATCTCCCCAGCCGTAGCCGTCGTCATCTGCCACCGGTGCATTGATAACCTCTTGAGTTAGAACGTGATAGTAAACATACAAATCGGGCTTGTCGTTCGCGGTTACCTTGCGGAGACCTTTCGCGGCAAGTTCTGCATTGACGTCCTTTACCACCCATTGGCGATAAAAATGCGATCCCTGGTCCTTACTCACTCTCCATGCATAGGTATGATATTTCGAGAAGGGGGCTTTCGTCTGCCAGTTAACCTTCACTGTCTGTGCAACTGCACTCTTGACCCCAAACAGAAACAAGAACACGACGATGATACGCAAGCACTTTCTCATAACGTCTCCTTTTTTATGATTCACTCTATAGTAATATGTTGAAAATGGCCCAGAACCCGGGAACCTTGCTGTTTGTACTTGTTTTGTCTGTTTGACCAATCCACGTCAAACGGAGGAAAGCGGCAGCGGCTGTATAACGAACAATATCGTTGGAGTCCGACATCTCTAGTTTGATTTGCGGCGTCAAAGATGGGTTGCCTCGTTCGGCATCGGCACGAAACGCCACCTCCTTGCCCTCCGCCCGCTGACGCTTGATTTCGGGCAGTAGCAACTCCTCCCAACCTTCAGCGCTGTGAACGTTGCCTGGCCTCAACTTGGCCCCCAAGCAGTCCCCCTCTCGATTGAACAACAGTAGAGGGTGGTAGCAGGTGGACTCGAAGTGCCCGTTGTAGGCGCTCTGCTCCTGTTCCCCGTACACCGGGACCTCGGCCGAGTCCATGTCCAGCACGACGCGCTGAGAGGAGTCGAAAGCTTCGGCTTCGGCGATTAAACCCCGATTGATCGCAGCCAGCCCCGCGAAGTTCTCTTCCCCAGCCAGCAGCTCCGTCTCGAAGCTCTGCAAGCGCGAGGTCAGCGCCACCCCTCGATCCCAAACTTTTTCCGAGCCGATTAGCCGGAAGGTCGGATCGTGGCCCAGTCGCTCGGCATCGTTCACATCCTCGTATCCCGCCAAGCGGCTGTAGACCGACTGTCGGAGCAGGTCGGCCAGAGGCAATCGCGTGTTCGTTCCTCGCGGGTCCCGCAGATGTTCACCGATCAATTCTCCGAACCCGACGATGGAGCGCAGTCATAGTGAATCTATTGCCTTAAGGCACTTCTGCAGCACGGTGCCTAGTCACAGCTCGAATCGTCGGCAAAAACACGGCCGACAAGCATGGAACTCAGAAACTTGTCGCATTCCGTGAATTTGATCAGCACGGGATTGTCCTGCAG
>Ga0209167_10000063_pt1 | contig 119641 bp, 95 predicted proteins | sample Coa_R1_9_FD_187154 | JGI IMG/M metagenome (GOLD analysis project Ga0209167, IMG submission 187154) | Surface soil microbial communities from Centralia Pennsylvania, which are recovering from an underground coalmine fire - Coalmine... | ecosystem: Environmental > Terrestrial > Soil >... | reverse complement strand
ACGCCGCTGAAAGGCTCCTCAGGAGGCCAAAGCGGCGCAAGAGCTACCGCGAAAATAGACTCAAAACACAACGTAGCGCCATCGGGGAAAAGAATTTGCACGTTAAACTTCGTTTTTCAGCAGCCTGCTAGGTCTGACGCGGTCCCTTCGCTTGCTGACTTGAACGCGAACATGTTGGGTTCACGGTCCCTATGCTCATGGAGCCGCCTGCGAATACTCTCTCCATCCATGCCGACATATACACCGTTGTCTTTGAACCGAAACAGGATGTAGACGCCTGGCCCGTCAGGTACAGTGTTCCTCACCTGATGATTGCCATACTCCTTATATGTATGGAGCGACAGAAGCGCGCTCGCACGGTCCTGGAGCTTTGGCGAAACCGCAGGTATTTTGGGCTGCGACAGGCCTAGGAAGGAGTGAACGAGTTTCTGAGCTAAAGTGTTGTAACCCCGTCTCGAACTGTAGTCTGCAGCCCTTCCTCCGCGACGCAACCAGAACCTTTCCGGAAATTCCTTCTTGACCAACGTAAAGGCTTGGGTCAGCTCCCTTATGCTCGTTCCCCCCAGCTGGTCCTCGCACCACATGGAAATGAAGGGGGCAACCTTGTGAAGGACGTATGGCCCCACGTTCCTAAGCACTGCGTAGCTCATTCGTTTGTCAGGCGAGCATGCGTTGTCATAAACGGCGGCGATAGACTTCCAATATCGTCTTACGAAGTCAGGATCTAACAGGGTTTCGAAGCGAGCTAAGGGCTCAAGGGAGCTAACGAACATGCCTTCGGAAATAACCTTGCCTTTTTTTGACCCACCCGGCGCGGCGATGACATCGAAAAACGGGTTGCCCGGGTCGCTGTTGAGAGAGTCGACGAGGCCGATCGCGTCGATCTTCCAAGTCTGGCCTTTGAGAAAAAGTTGGGCAGCCTTGGCCTTCTCCCGATAACGGCGCCACAGAATTCGGAGGGATAACTCTGGCTTGACCTTCGTCTGCGTGGTGTTGATCGCCACAAATTGGAGAGCCTCATCAGGCTTCGACAGACTGACGATGATAGTTAAAGGCAGACAGTATTCGCGCAGTTTCGGTTGCTGCTCCAGGGCGCTGACGAGCCCTCTCAGCCGGTGCTGTCCATCAACTTCCCACAAGGCCCCCGCTTCGTCTTCGATCTTCAGAGTGCCATAGCTGTCCGACGTTCGTCCTTTCTCAAACTTGACTCTGCCGGACCGGAGATTAAGCACGATCGAAGCAGGCATTAGAGGGTCTACGCCCCTTTTGCCCCTGAGAAACTCGTTTATCCTACGGATTTTCTCGGGGTCGGGGCGACGCTGATAGCCGTCTGGGTTATTCTCCTTATCCCAGATGTCGGCCTGCATGGAAGCAGAAGTACCGCTCAGCCACTGTCCGAGCTGCTTGGCGGTCGCGTAGCTAAGGTAGATCTTCTTGTCCTTCTGGATGAGCTCGAACACGGGCAGCGTCACCATTGGTTATGCCTCCCTTTTAGACTGTTGAATTCGGCCCGCGGCGGCACCGTGCGACCCGGCGGACGACGTAGCCCCGCCAATTCGTTGCCAATGCGTTACCGCGCCTGCTCCACCAGCCGCGCGATCGTATGCAGCAAGTCGTACTTGGTCAGAATCTCGTAGTGGCTGTTTCCCATCTCGACAAACACCGCGGGACAGTCGCGCGTGATGCATGCTGTCACCTGATCGACGGTGGCTGAGGAGGCGAGCACGGGGAAGCTCGCGCCCATCACCTCGCGCACCACGAGCTTCGTGAGGTCTTTGCCCTCGAGCGCCAGGCCGAGGACGTCGTCCTCGTAGATGGCCCCCACCGGCGCGCCTCCTTCGAACACCGGGAGTTGCGAGAGGTCCTGCGCGTGCATGCGCTCAAGCGCCTCGGACACCGACTCCGAGGGCGCCACGGTCACGAGCTCGCGCCCGCGGCCCATCCGCATCTTCGCCGCCACCACTTCGGCGACGCTGAAGCGCAGCGGCGACTCGAGATAGCGGTTATCGCGCATCCACTCGTTGTTGTAGATCTTGCTCAGGTAACGCTGGCCGGTATCGGCGATGAAGACCACCATGAAGTCGCGCTCGGTGAGCGTCGGCAGGATTTCCATCGCGCCCGCCATCACCGTACCTGACGAGCCGCCGGCGAAGATGCCCTCCAGGCGCGCGAGTTTCCGCGCCCACAGGAAAGAATCCTTGTCAGTGACGCGGATGACGTCGTCAATCACGCTGAAGTCGAGCGTGGTGGGAAGGAAATCCTCGCCGATACCCTCCGTCTTATAAGGCTCGTGCTTCGGGATGATGCCGTGATGGAAGAAGTCGTAGAGGATGGATCCCGCCGGATCGACGCCGATGACCTTGACGGCGGGATTCTTCTCCTTGAGGTAGCGGCCGATTCCGGTGACCGTGCCGCCCGTTCCCATGCCGACTACGAAGTGGGTGATGCGGCCCTCGCTGTCGTCCCAGATCTCAGGGCCGGTAGTCTGGTAGTGGCACTCGGGATTGGCCGGATTCGCGTACTGGTTCGCGTGATACGCGCCGGGGATGTCGTGCGCGAGCTTCTCGACCACCGAGTGGTAGCTGCGCGGATCGTCGACAGGTACGGCGGTCGGGCAGACAATCACTTCCGCGCCCAGCGCCTTCAGCAGGTCGACCTTTTCCTTCGACTGCTTGTCGGTCATGGTGAAGATGGCCTTGTAGCCGCGCGTCACGGCGACGAGCGCGAGTCCCATGCCGGTGTTGCCCGACGTGCCTTCGACGATGGTGCCGCCCGGCTTGAGCTTTCCCGAGCGCTCCGCGTCGTCAATCATGGTGATGGCGATGCGGTCCTTGACGCTGCCGCCGGGATTCAGGTAATCGCACTTGGCGTAGACTTCGGCCTTCGAGCCGCGGGTGATGCGGTTGAGCCGGACGAGCGGCGTATGTCCGACGGCGGCGAGGATGTTCGCGTAGCGCATGAGGTCACCTGGGAGGCGCAGGCGTTCGGTTGTGCCGGCAAGGTCACTTTGGATTATAGCCGATTGCGCGGACCAGCGCTTGGCCTCGGGCGGGCGTAAAGCCGGTCGGCGGGCTCGCGAATGCGGTCGTGAATCACCGATTCGAGGCGGGCCTTGCCTTTTGAAGCATTTCGCCGCTGCCCTTCCAGGGCAGGCTTCGAGCGGCAGCACCTAGGCGCTAGTAGTGAAAGCGATAGCGCACTTCGAGCGCGATCTGCCTTGGGTTCACGTAGTGCGTACCGCCAAACGTGTTGCTGGTGTCAAGCAGATAGCGTGAGTTCAACAGGTTCGTGGCGTTGACCGAGAACGACCAGTTTTCGCCGAAGTCCCTGCCCAGGCTCAGGTCGGCCGTGGTGTGCGGCGGCAGATGGGCCGGGCCGTTGCCGTTGACAAATCCGGACCCGAATTCCACGGCGGACGTCGCCCAGAAGCGGCGGGGTAGTTTCAACGAGAGCACTCCACTCGAGGTGTTTCGCTGGTCGTGGTCCAGGTAGAAATAACTCGTAGGGGCGAACTCGATCAGCCCTCCCGTGATCGGCCCCAGGCCCTTGCCGACGGCGTTCGCGTAGGCTAGCCGCAATTGAACGCGGCCCCAAAGCTCCGGCGAGCGCACAGTCACTTCCGTCCCCTGGATGCGGGCCGCCAGGTCGGCGAGGGGCACGAATATCCCGGAGTTTCCAACCACGTCGTGGTCGAGGAAGTTGCGAGCGTTGGTGTGGTAGTTGTCGAGGTCCAGGGTCCAGCCGCGAACGGGAATCGTGAGTCCGACGTCGCGCTGGATGTCGTGCTCCCCGGGCAGGGGAACGAATCCAAAACCCCGCTGGAGCGCAAACTGGAGCAGTGGACCCGAGAGGCTGTCGAGCGGCGGCGGTTGATAGTAGTAGGCATAGTAGCCGTGCAAGGTCCAGTGAAGGTGCGGAATGCGAACCGCGCCGCCCACCCGGGGATCCGCCGAATTCTCACTCAGCAAGCCGCCGTAATGGACCAGCCTGGCGCCCAGGTCAAGCGTGAGCCAGGAGCTCGGGCGGTATTGGTCCTCGAAGAAAACCGAATCCGTGTTTGCCCAGCGGAGTTCCTGCTGCTGGAGTACCTGAGCGCCGGGATTGGCAGCCAGTCCGAACAAGGTGTTGTCATGCTGTCCCCACGCCTCCACCCCGGCGCGCACGTTGTGTCCTTTCTTCCCCCATTGCATCAGCGCGCGAGCGCCGACGTAACTCGACCGGCTGTCGTCGTCGAGGATGAAGGGCATATCTCCCGGCCCTCCAGCGTAGCGAGCGCTGTTGAAGTGGAAATAAGGAGAAAGAGAAAAGATGACGCCGCCCGGCGTAGAGTGGACCCACTGGAAGCCCACCAGGTCATCCCGCTCGAGATCGAGATCCCGCGTGCCGGACGCCTGACTGCCGGGGGTATTGGGAATGGCGTAGTGGTCAGCCCGCAGCGAAGCGATCCAGCGTACCTGGTCCCGCGCCGAAGGATTGTAAAGCACCGACAGAAAACCGCCGAGGCCGGCTTTCTGGTCGTGGATCACGGCGGACGTGGGCGTGGCCAGTCCCAAGTCGGAGCGATCCACGTCGAAGCTTGTGTAATAAGCAAAGCGCTCGGTGTGGCTGGCGAAACTGATCTGATCGTCCGTGGTGTGGAAGTTCCCGTAGGTGGTCACAAGCTCCGCCTGGTTGTTGCGCTCGAACCCCGAGGGCGTGACCACGTTGAAGAAGCCATAGGTGCGGTCGCCGTACTCACTCGAGTATCCGCCACGTTCGACTTCGAGCGACTCCACGTTCTTGGGATTGATCAGGGGCGCGACGTTGGCGGCGATGCTGGTGTTGATCACGGGTATGCCGTCGAAAAACCAGTTCACCTGATGGCCGTCGCGCATGTGAAGCATGTCGTGCACCATGTAAGCTCCCGGCGTGAAGTCGGTGATCATGGCGAGGCTGTTGGTTTGATCCGCGCCAGGGGTTCGTTCGATCTCCTGTGACGACACCGTCGTCTTCACGGTGGACGATTGGGTGCCAAGCCTCGCGGTCTGGCCCGACACTTCGACCGTCTGCTTCAGTCCTGCCAGCTCCAGTTGGAAGTGGAGGATGGGTGCTTTGCCGGCGGTCACGGTCACGGATTGCACGACGCCGCGGAATCCCGGCGCCATTACCATCACCGCATAATCCCCTTCGGGAACATTCTGGAGTTCGAACTCTCCGTTCGGGTCAGAACGCACGGTCTTCGTCCAGGACGAGGTCCGCGACCGGATGTGAATCTGTGCGCCAACAACGGGGCGATGTTGAGGATCGTGTACGATCCCGCGGATGTTTCCGAAAGTACTCGGACGCGCTGCCACTGAGATGAGCAGCGGCAGCACGACACAAAGGCCTCGCAGCCCGTGTCTCATGAAGGCTCTCTTTCGCGCGTGCTTGCCTCATGGCAAGGACGCTCACCGGGGAGTCGAGGGACGGCTAGGCGAGCGACTTGGGAGGCTGGTCAGGCGGAGTGAAGTGGCCGCTCAGAAGCGCGACGCGCGCGGGAGCGGGACGGGCATCGGACTTCCACGGCAAGGCCGGCGAAAAGGCGTGCGGTAAGTCAAATCGGAAATCGGGTTGTACGGCGACGGCCGCTGGGTCCTGGGACATAGAACACGTACAGGCTTTGGCGCCTTGCGAGGACGCAGATCCCATCGGACAGTGCGCGGGCATCGCCGGTTTCGTCTGGCGCATGGGGCAACTGGAGCCGGAGCAGCACGAGGGATAACCCGAGCGGACGGCAAGAAGGCGGAGAATCCCGGGCACAGTCGACATCGTGAGCGCGACGAGCAGTACACCGGCTTTCATCCGGCTTGCCATGTAACGATTCTAACACGCGGAGTGGATTCCCGCCTTCGCGGGAATGACGGCACATTGCAGGCGCCCGTTGTCCCCCAAATGACACCAGCACGCCTGGAAAACCGTACGGGACATTTCTGGGATGTTGTGAACCAAACCGTTACGCGGTAGAATAACCCTCCTAGCCCAGACGCCTCGCGCTTTCAGGCGGTCACGGGGCGTTGTTCGGAGTTACCGAATGATGGAAATCGGCCTTAACCTTCTCTGGCTGCTGCTTGCGGCGGGCGCGTTTCTGCTCTGGGGAAGAGGAGCGGCGCGTCCATTGCGGAGGCGGCACGCCCTGAGGCTCGCCGCCTTAGGCTGCGCGCTGGCTCTCCTGTTCCCAGTCATTTCTGTAACCGATGACCTGCATCCGCAGCAGGCGGTCATGGAGGATTCAAACCCGTCGAAGCGTGCCCTGCGGTCTGCGTCGCACGCGCCGGTCCATATCCCCAAGCTGCGGCACCCGCTCATCGCGGAGGCCGTCGCGGCGTTCTCTCTGCCGGTGCTGATGATTCTCGGAACCATCAGCGACGCTGCCGTACAATCCTCGAGTTCCCATGCGGCGGATTCCCACCACGGCCGCGCTCCTCCCTCCCTGTTGTCCTAGTGCTCGCCACGCCTGAGTCCGTGGCGATTCCATAAGCCATCACGAGGTCGGACGACACTTACTGGTGCTGCTTCCGGACTTCGTTCTTGCTCAACGATGCCTGGCAAACGGAGGCATCGTCTGACCTGAACGGCGAGCCGAGAAGCTGACTGGGGAGCGTTGGCGACGTGGAGCATGGGGGTTGGAGGATTGCGATGAAACATCCGCTTCACATCAGCAGGAGAGGGGCCCTGGCGTTGGTGCTCGCCGTGGTGACGGTGGTCGCGACGGGACTCGTGGTATCCGGACGCAATCATGATCCGGCCGCGAACAACCCAGCGCCGGAGCAAGCACGCGTCAAACCCAGCACGGCGCCGTCTGGAGCGGCCCTGGACCTGTCACCCAGTCAACTCGGCTCGATTAAGATCGAACCGGTCGGAACCTACCGCTTTCCCGTCGAGGAACAGGCGGTCGGCGAGATCAGCTTTGCCGATGACCTGTCGGTTCAAGTCTTCCCACCTTATCAGGGAACCCTCATCGAAGCTTTGGTGGAGCTGGGCGACCAAGTCCGGAAGGACCAGCCCCTCTATACCATCAAGAGTCCCGACCTCATCCAGGCTGAGTCGACGCTGATCGGCGCGGCGGCTACTTTCGACCTGACCAGCAAGGAACTGGCGCGCGTCCAGGGGCTGAGCGGAATTGCCGAGCGCGAGAAGGAGCAGGCGACGTCCGATCAACAAACCGCCGAAGGCGCTCTCAAAGCCGCGCGCGATGCCGTCCGCGTGTTTGGCAAGACCGACGCCGAAATCGACCAGATGATTGCCTCGCGCACGATCGATCCCGCTCTGGTCGTACGCAGTCCGATTACCGGCAAGGTCACGGCGTTCAACGCTCCGCCGGGACTCCTGGTACAACCGGGGAACCCGCCGGCCCCGTACTCGGTCGCGAATCTCTCGATCAAATGGATGCTGGCGAATGTGGTCGAGAGCGAAGTACCCCTCTTTCATTTGGGACAGCCGGTTCAGGTCAAGGTGATGGCCTACCCGGACCGCGTGTTCAGGGGAAGGATTTCGAAGATCTACGAGATGGTCGATCCGAATACGCATCGGGTGACGATCCGTTCCGACATCGCCGACCCTAAGGACGAGCTGCGTCCTGGAATGCTCGCGAACTTCGTGATTCGCGTCCACGGCCCGGTGGAAGCCACGGCCCTGCCGGCCAATGGTGTGGTCCGCGAAACTGACGGCACGATGACGGCTTGGGTCACCACCGACCGTCACCATTTCGTCCAAAGGATCATCAAGACCGGCTTGCTCAAGGACAACGAGGTCCAGATTCTTGAGGGTTTAGAGCGCGGCGAGCTGGCGGTGACGGATGGCGCCGTGTTCCTGAGCAACATGCTGGAAGCGCCGCCCAGCGACTAACCACTCATGTTCAAGTCTCTCATCGCATTTTGCCTGAGCCGACGCGCGATCGTCGTGGTAGGCCTGCTCCTGTTTGCCCTCGCGGGATTCGCTGCCTTCAGGATGCTCAACATCGAGGCGTATCCGAACCCCACCCCGGTGATCCTGGAAATTACCGCCCAGGCGCCGGGCCTTTCAGCCGAAGAGATGGAGCGCTACTACACGCTGCCCATCGAGATCGGGCTTTATAGGACGCCCGGCATTGATGTTATCCGATCCACTTCGTTCTACGGTTTGTCATTCGTACGCGTCACCTTCAAGTATGGCGTGGACTATCACTTCGCTTACGCTCAGGCGGCGGTGGCGCTCCAACAAAACGTCAGCCTGCCCGGCGGCCTGACTCCCACCATTCAGCAAAACAGCACCACGGGAGAGATGTATCGCTATCAAGTGGTCGGTCCGCCACATTTTGGAATCACCAACCTCCGCACCGTCCAGGATTGGATCGTGGCGCGCCGGCTGCTGACCATCCCCGGCATCGCCGCGGTGAACAGTTGGGGCGGCCCGACCAAAGAGTTCGAGGTCGAGGCAGACCCCAACAAGCTCGAAGCCTACAACGTCACCGTGCCCCAAGTCCTGGCCGCTCTGAGTAATGCCAACGTCAACGTGGGAGGGCGCGAGATCCGCATCGGCCAGCAGTCCATCGATATCCGCGGTGTCGGCCTGATCGACGACGGCGGCAACGATGATCTGCGGCAGGGTTACAAGGTCAATGACATCGAAAACGTCGTTCTGACCCAGGTGGGGGGCGTTCCTATTACGGTGAGGGATATTGGGACAGTGAAGGTCGGGTACAGACCAAGGCTCGGCATCTGCGGCCGCGACCGGGAAGACGATATCGTGGCGGCCATCGTCGTGATGAGCCGCGACCAGCGCGCCCACGACATGATTCCCAAGGTGCAGGCCGAGATTGCGAAGATGAATCATGACGGCAGCCTGCCGCCGGGCGTTAAAGTGGTTCCATTTTACGATCGCGCATCACTCATCGCGGTCACCACGCACACGGTTCTCCACAACCTCATCTTCGGATGCCTCCTGGTTTTCCTCGTCCAGTGGATCTTCCTCGGCGACCTGCGCAGCGCGGTCATCGTGGGGATCAACATTCCGTTTGCGCTGCTCTTCGCCATCATCATGCTCGTCATTTTCGGCGAAAGCGCCAACCTGCTGTCGCTGGGCGCGGTTGATTTCGGGATCATCGTGGATTCGGCCGTAATCCTCGTTGAAAACATCTTCCGGACTTTCCAATTGGAGTCGAATCAACGGCAGGAGCTGCTGCAAGGTCTGGCCGACGGAATCTGGGGGCCGGATCCCACGCAGCTTCCGCTTCATCTGAAACGCGCTGAGAACGTTTCAGAACTCGCGGCTGGCGGCACGGCGCATGGATGGACGGACCGCTTGCGGCTGATTCTGATCAGCGCCATCGAGGTTGACAAGGCTGTCCTGTTCTCGACCTTGATCACGGTCGCGGCCTTCGCGCCGCTCTTCACCATGCAGGGAGTGGAGGGGCAGATATTCGGCCCCATGGCGCGCACCTACGGCTACGCGTTGGCGGGAGCGTTGATTGCAACTTTTACCGTCACACCCGTGCTCACTTCCATGCTTCTCCCCGTGCACGTGAAGGAAGCCGAAACCATCATCGTCCGCGTCTTGCATCGCGTCTACGATCCGGCGCTCCGCTTTGCACTGTCCCGCCGCGCGCTGGCGGTGGGTATCGGCGTGGTGTTCGTGGCAGTGTGCGGATTCCTGGGATCGAGACTGGGCAGCGAATTCCTGCCCCATTTGGAAGAAGGTAACTTCTGGATTCGCGCCTCGATGCCCATGACGCTCTCTCTCCAAGATGGCGAGGCGGCCACGAGAAAGATGCGCCTCATCCTTCTGCGTCATCCGGAAGTGATCACGGTGGTTTCACAGCACGGTCGGCCTGACGATGGCAGCGATGCTGCGCCTTTCTCCAACGTCGAACTTTTCGCGCCGCTCAAGCCGTTCGACGAGTGGCCGAAAGGTATGACGAAGGAAAAACTGACCGAGCAGCTTCAGACGGAGTTCGACAATGAGCTGCCGGGCGTCAACTTCAACTTCTCGCAATACATCCAGGACAACATCGAAGAGGGGATCTCCGGAGTCAAAGGCGCCAATTCGGTCAAAATCGTCGGCCCCAATCTCGAAACTTTGACGAAGCTGGCCGAGGAAGTCAGGGACCAGATAACTCAAGTGCGCGGCGTGGCGGATCTCGGAATCTTTCCCGTGCTGGGGCAACCGAACCTGGACATCAAGGTGGATCGCGCCAAGGCCGCGCGCTACGGCCTGAACTCCGGGGACGTTAACACCGTCGTCCAGGCGGCGATGGGCGGAGCCGTCGCGACGTCAGTGCTGGAAGGCGATCGGCAGTTCGACCTAGTGGTGCGTTACGCGCCGGAATATCGTGACAGCATTGAAAAAATCCGCAACATCAAAGTGGCGTATCAAACTGCCACCGGCGCCAACGCTTATATCCCTTTGAGTGAGCTGGCGACGATTACCCTGGACACGGGAGCCGCCTGGATTTATCACGAAGGCGTACAACGCTTCATCCCCGTGAAATTCAGCGTCCGCGGACGTGATCTGGGCAGCACGGTCGCCGAGGCTCAGGATCGTATTTCCAAAAACATCAAGCTGCCGAGCGGATATCGCCTGGTCTGGGCAGGCGAATTCGGCGAGCTTCAGGCTGCCAAAGCGCGCCTGATGGTGATTGTGCCCATCACTCTGGTTCTGATCGTCGGGCTTCTGTACGCCATGTTCAATTCGCTTTTGGAGTCTCTGCTCGCGCTGTCGGGGATTCCCTTCGCGATTGCCGGCGGCGTCCTGGCCCTCTACGTGGCGGGTCTGGCCTTCAGCATCTCCGCGGCAATTGGTTTCGTCTCGTTACTCGGCGTGTCGGTCATGAACGGCATTCTGATCATCACCTATTACCACCAGGCGCTGGCGCAAGGCGGAACGCCTGAGAACTCCATGTTTCAAGCGGCATCCACGCGCATGCGTCCGCTGTTGATGACGAGTCTCTCGGCCTGCATCGGACTTCTTCCCGCGGCCATTTCCACTGGCATTGGAAGCCAAGTGCAGCGCCCACTCGCGACCGTGGTTGTGGGCGGCATGTTCCTGGGCCCGGTCCTGCTGCTTCTCGTCGTGCCGCCCTTGAAAGTGCATTTCCTAGGCCGGGAGCGCGGCCCGAAGTCGGAGGCGCAATCGAGATGAAGACTATCTTTATCCTTATCTTGACGATGAGCTGGGTGATACCGGCGCCGGAGACAAGCTATGCCATCCTGCCGGGTTCAGTGGATGGACAGCGCTCTCGTCCACGCCCGCACCACAGCCAGCCTGCTGGCGCAAGTCATCTGCCCCGCCATGCGAGATCGACCAAGGCAAATCGTCCCGAGCAGCTTCCGAATCGCCAGCAGCGTTCCGTACCTGGAAATGTCATGAAGGTTCGCGCGGTGGGCCCTACTCAGGTCCGTGGCACGGGAGGAAGCGGACCCATGCTGAACGAAGGCGGGCACAACGCTTGGCTAGCCCGACCGTCAACCCCCGTCCGCTCTCTTCCATCATCGCTTCACAATGTGCGGCGTCGAGGTTCTAACCCGGCGGTGATTTCAGGATCGGTGAGCCCCGCTCGCAGGAATAACGGAATGATCGACGGAACTCGAATGAAGCGCAGGCCCTGAGGAATCCAGTTTATGTTTCACGCTCGGAAGTCGAACATCGTGCGCGTTGCCGTGATCTTTAGCTTGCTGTTCACGGTGTGTTGTGTGGTGGGGCCTAACTTCAAGAAGCCTGCCGCTCCGAATGTCGGCGGTTATACGCCCACTCCGATCTCCACCACCAGCAGCACACCCAACGTCGCGGCCGGCGAGGCGCAATACTTGATCGATGGCAAGGACATTCCTGGCGAGTGGTGGGCGCTGTTTCACTCCCAACCGCTCAACGACTTGATTGAGCGCTCGCTCAAGGCCAACCCCGACTTGAAGGCGGCGCAGGCGGCGCTGACGGTGGCCAGGGAAAATGTCCTGGCCCAGCGAGGTTTCTACTATCCCAATGTTACGGGTGGCGCTACGGTGACCCGGGCGAGGTCGCCGCAAGACCTTTCACCTGTCCTCAGCCAGACTATCCAGAATTACAGCCTCTACACCCCCCAGGTGACCGTCGCGTTTGTGCCCGACGTTTTCGGTCTGAACCGGCGAACCGTGGAGTCGCTCGAAGCGCAGGAACAGCAGGTACGCTTTGCCCTGGCCGCGACGCACATCACACTGAGTTCCAACGTCGCGGCGGCAGCCATCGAGGAGGCGTCATTAAGGGGGCAGATTGACGCGACCCACCACCTCATCGACATCAACACCGACATCCTGAAGATTCTGCGCGAGCAGTACGCGAAGGGATATGCCAGCGAACTCGATGTGGCGGCGCAGGAATCCCAGCTCGCGCAAGTCACCGCTAAGTTGCCGCCGCTGTTGAAGCAATTGGCGCTGGAACGCGACCTGCTGGCGGCACTGTCCGGCGGATTCCCCAGCCAGGACTTGGCTGAAAAGTTTGAGCTGTCGAGCCTGCAACTGCCGCAGGAACTGCCCGTGAGCCTTCCTTCGAAGCTCGTCGAGCAGCGTCCGGACGTCCTTCAGGCAGAAGAGAATCTTCACGCCGCGAGCGCTCAAATCGGCATTGCGATCGCGAACCGGCTTCCGAGTTTCGCCCTGACCGCGAGTGGCGGCAGCTCTTCGACCGAGCTCAGCCGGTTGTTCTCGGGAGGCAATGGATTCTGGGATCTGACCGCCGGCATGACGCAGCCCATCTTTGATGCCGGCATCCTGAAGCACCGGGAGCGCGCGGCGCAGGCTGCTTACATTCAGGCCGCCGAGCAATATCGCAGCACGGTTTTGACGGCATTCCAGAATGTGGCGGACACGCTGCATGCCCTCCAGCAGGACGCCGACGCGTTGAAGTCCGCTGCTGCCGCCAGAGATGCCGCGGCGGTGACTCTCGACTTGGCCACGAGACAGTATCAGTCGGGCTACGCCGGCTACCTGACTCTATTGAGCGCCGAGCAGACGTATCAGCAGGCCGAAATCAGCCTCGCTCAGGCGCAGGCCAATCGCTATGCCGATACTGCCGCCCTATTTCAGGCGCTGGGCGGCGGTTGGTGGAACCGCCCGGATGTACCAAAAAGTTGATCTGCGAATGGCTAAGGAGAGGCGGTGCGCGCCGGTCAATGCTGCCCACCGCCCAGTTCGCGCACGATGTCTCCCACGAAAGCGCGGGCGTCCCCAAAGAGCATGAGCGTCTTAGGAAGGTAGTAAAGCTCATTGTCGATGCCCGCAAAGCCGGGGCTCATGCTGCGCTTGATGACCATCACGGTTCTCGCTTTGTCGACGTCGAGGATCGGCATGCCGTAGATGGGACTGCCGTGATCCTTGCGCGCCGCGGGATTGGTCACGTCGTTCGCGCCAATCACCAGTACGACGTCAGTCTCCGGAAACTCCGAATTAATGGCGTCCATGTCGAGGAGCTTGTCATAGGGGATATCTGCCTCGGCGAGCAGGACGTTCATGTGTCCGGGCATGCGGCCCGCGACCGGATGGATGCCGAACTTCACCGTCACGCCGCGCTTGTTGAGCGCCTCGTAGAGTTCGCGCACCTTGTGCTGCGCCTGGGCGACCGCCATGCCATAGCCCGGAACGATGATGACAGAATTCGCCGCCGCCAGAATCCCCGCCGCTTCTTCGGCGGTGGCAGTCCGCACGGCAGGGGCTTCGTGCGCCGCCGCCGCGGTGGCCTTTATCTGCCCGAAGGCCCCGAAAAGCACGTTGGTAAACGAGCGGTTCATCGCTTTCGACATGATCACCGAGAGGATAAACCCCGAGGAACCGTCGAGCGCGCCTGCGATGATCAGGAGTTTGCTGTCGAGAGCGAAACCCATCGCTGCTGCCGAGAGTCCGGCGTAGGCGTTGAGCAGCGAGATTACCGTGGGCATGTCGGCGCCGCCGATGGGAACAATCATCAGCACGCCGAAGATGAGCGGCATGGCGATGAGCACCGGAAAGAGCCGCTTCTGTTCGGGATGAAGCACCAGGTAGACTGCGACCACGACGGCCAGGGCCAGAATCGAGAGGTTGACGACGTTCTGCCCTTTGAAGGTGATGGGCCGCTGCGGCAGAACCTCTTGCAGCTTGCCGGCGGCCATCAGACTTCCGGTCACCGTGAGTGAACCGAGGATGACCTCCATCGAGAGCACCGACATCATGAAGTGGGAGATATGCGGCGAGCGGAGATAGAACTCGGCCGTGCCCACCAGCGCCACTGAAAACGCGCCGAAGGCGTGGCTCAGCGCCGTCCGCTGCGGAACGGCGGTCATGTGGACGAGTCCCAACGGGACGCCGATGATCGATCCTACAACCAAAGCGATGGCGATCCAGTGGTAGTCGATAATCCCGCGGTCGAACAGAGTTCCGCCGATGGCCAGAGCCATTCCCAGTTCACCGGCCCAGACTCCACGCCGCGCGGTCGAAGGCGCACTCATCCACTTGAGCGCGAGGATGAAGAGGACCGTCGCCGCCAGATACGTGACCTGGATGATGTGATCTGTGACAAGTGGAGTCATGATTTTTTGGTTTTTGTGGTCTTGAACATCTTCAGCATACGGTCGGTGATCAGGAAGCCGCCGACCACGTTGCTGATCGAAGCGCCCACCGCCAGCGCGCCCAGAACGGTCGAGAGGGGGCTCTTGCGCTCTCCCAAGATGACGATGGCGCCGACCACGGCGATCGCGTCCAAAGCGTTGGTCAGTGACATCAGCGGAGTGTGGAGGAGCGGAGAGACTCGCTTGATGACCTCGAAGCCGAGGAAAGCCGCCAAAAGAAACACGTAAAGGCTGGTAATGAGGTCGGCCGTCACATCATCCTCCTTGTTGTTCTTGCCGCGGGGGCAGAGAAAAGAATTTGCGCACCAGCGGGTTGACGATTTCACCGTCGCGCGTCAGCAACGTTTCCTGCGCGATACTGTCGTCAGCGCCGGGCTCGAGTTTGCCGTCTTTGAACAGGTGCGAGATGAATGCGGTGATGTTCCGTGCGTACATCTGGCTCGCGTGGTAGGGCACAGTGCTCGCCAGGTTGATCGTGCCGATCATCGTTACGCCGTGTTCGACCACGATTTCCGTAGGGCGCGTGAGTTCGCAGTTGCCCCCTTGCTCCGCTGCCAGGTCGACGATGACCGAGCCGGGCGCCATCTTCTCCACCATCTCTCGTGTGATCAGCTTGGGCGGCTTCCTGCCGGGCACCACGGCGGCCGAGATGACCACGTCGCTTTCCGCCACCACGCGTCCCAGCAGTTCGCGCTGGCGCTGGTAGAAGGTTTCGTCCTGTGCTTTCCCATAACCGCGCGCGTCCTCGGCCTGCTGGGCCTCAATCGGCAGCTCGATGAATCGTCCGCCCAGGCTTTGGACTTGTTCTTTGGTCGACGGTCGAAGGTCGTAAGCCGAGGCTACGGCGCCGAGCCGGCGGGCCGTGGCGATCGCCGTGAGTCCAGCGACGCCGGCTCCGATGATGAAGACACGCGCCGGCGTGATCGTGCCTGCCGCCGTGGTCAGCATGGGAAAGATCCGCGGCAGCGTGTTGGCGGCGAGCAACACCGACTTGTAGCCACAGATCGTGGCCATCGACGACAGCGCATCCATGCTCTGGGCGCGAGTGATCCTGGGAATCAACTCGACGCTGAACGCCATCGCTCCGCTTGCCGCGATTCCTTGGACGATTTCAAGCGAGCCCAGCGGCCGCATGAATCCGATCAGAACCTGGCCGCGGCGGAGAAGGGGAAGGTCGGCCCTTCCGGTTTTGTCGTTGGAGCCCGGAGCAAGTACCTGGACGACGACGTCGGCGCCGCCGAAGACCTGAGCACGTTCCGGCACGGTCTTGGCGCCTTTCGTAATGTACTCCGCGTCGGGGTAGCCCGCGCCAGCGCCCGCTCCGCTCTCGACGATAACCTCGAAGCCGGCATGAGTAAGCGTCGGCATGACCGCCGGCACCAGAGCGACTCGTCGCTCGCCGGGAAAATTCTCCTTGGGAACACCGATGATCATCGAGCCTCCTCGGCTGGTTGGGTCGTGGCCAGGCGGCATCGGTACGGGCGCTGGTCTCTTTCGTCACGCGGACATGCGAGTGCGCGCCTGATGCCGTACCTAACAGTTTATCATTCTCGAGAAAGGGAATTGAGAAAACGGGACCGTAGGGCCGCCTACCGTAGATTACCTACTCGTACGAGCTCCTCTCCAAGCCGGGCCTGCGACCTTAGGAAGTTGCTGATGGAATAGGCGTGCGGGGCTGGGCGGGGATCAAGGTGTGAGGCTTTTAACCGCCGTACTCACGACGCCGAGGATATAGCTTGGGTAGACGCCCAGCCAGACAAGCAATACGCCAAGCACTCCGAGTACGGCGCCGCTCGCGAGCTGAAGCGACGGGTTCAGCCCGACCGGCTTCTCGATCGGGGCGCTGAAGACCGCAACCACCACCCGCAGGTAGTAGTAGAGGCCCACGACGCTCGTGAGCACCAGCAGGATGATCAGTCCCCAGATCGCGGCTGAAGCGCCTGCCGCCACGATATAGAACTTGGCGAAGAATCCGGCGGTGGCAGGGATTCCGGCGAGCGAAAGCAGCATGAGGGTGAAAATCGATCCCAGCACTGGCCGCTTCCAGAAGAGTCCCCGATAGTCGTCGAGCTGGTCGGCGTCGCGATCACTCGGTGAAAGCACGGTGACGACGCCAAAGGCGCCCAGAGTGGTGATGAAGTAGGCCACAAGATAGAAGGTGACGGCCTGGGCTCCCATGCTTCCGCTCGCCAGGAACGCTACGAGCACGTAGCCCATGTGGGCGATTGACGAGTAAGCGAGGATGCGCTTCACGTTGTTCTGCATCAGCGCGAGCACGTTGCCTGCAATCATCGACGCGACGGCCAGAATGACGAGAATCGCGAAGATCGGTTCGTAGCGTCGCGCCATGGCGGTCGAGTAGAAGTAACGCAGCAGAAGGGCGAACATTGCTCCCTTCGAGACGGTCGCCACAAACGCCGTGACGGGAGCGGGCGCACCCTCGTAGATGTCCGGTGTCCAGAGATGGAAGGGCACGAGGGCCAGCTTGAAGCCGAAGCCAGTGATGAGCAGCGCCACGCCGGCGAGCAGTATCGGCCGGCTGACTTCGGCACCTGAGGAAACCAGGGTAGCGATGCGGCTGAACTCCATGGTTCCGAGTTCGGCGTAGATCAGGGCCATGCCGAACAGAAGAAAGGCCGCGGAAGCGGCGGCCAGGATCAGGTACTTGATGCCTGCCTCGAGAGGCAGGGTGCGCTCGCGCAAGTAGGCGTTCAACGCATAGAGGGCGATACTGAGCAGTTCTAGCCCAAGGAGGAAAGATACGAAGTGAGCGCTCGCCACCAGCACCATCGCCCCCAGCACGGCGACCAGCAACAGGATGTAGAGTTCCTCGGGATGTTCTTTCTGACGCGCGAAGTATCCGTACGAAAGAATCACTACGACGAAAGCCGCCGCCAGGATTAGCCCGATATAAAACAGCGCGTAGCTGTCGATCACGAGTAACGGTGGGACCTGTCGCGGCACGAGCGACGCGGCCGGCCACAACCTGACAAACGCCACCGCCAGGCCGGCGAGAGTGATGAGCGCCGCCGCCGCATGGCTGCGGCGAACCGCCGTCACCAGCATGACGACAATCGCCGTCGCGCTGATGACGATCAGCGGCAGGAGGGCGGTCAGGTCTGCGGAACTGAACGTCATCGTCTGGAAGCCTCAATCCGCTGGCTGGCGTAGTGCTGGAGGTTCTGCATGGCGGGCTGAAAGGTCCTGAAGACAGGCTGCGGATACACGCCGAGCCAGAGCAGAATCGCCATCATGGGAACGTAGATCAACCACTCGCGCCCTTGAAGATCAGGAATCGACCAGCTGTTCGTGTTCGGACCATGATAGGCCCGCTGGATGAAACGCAGCGCGTACAGGGTCGAGAAGAGCACTCCGATCGTCGCGGCCACCGTCAGGCCGATGTAGCCGGCGCGATAAGTCCCGAGCAGCACCAGGAATTCACCCACGAAGTCGCCGAGTCCGGGCAGGCCCATGGACCCCATGGCGAAGAACATGGCGACACCGCTCATGCGGGGAATGGTCGTCCACAGGCCGCCCAGGCGATCCATGTCGCGCGTGTGGGTCCGCTCCTGGAGTTGCCCGACCAGCATGAAGAGTGAGCCGGTGCTGATGCCATGGCAGATCATGCTGATGAGTGCGCCCTGCAGCGCCAGGTCGTTCCAGGCGTAGATGCCGAGGAGCACAAATCCCAGGTGGCTCACGCTAGTGTACGCCACGAGCCGTTTCAAATCCGTCTGCGCGAACGCCATGACAGCGCCGTAGATGATGCCGATCGTCGCCAGGGTCATGGCGACCGGCGCGAATTCATGCGAAGCGCCGGGGAAAAGCGGCACCACGAAGCGGAGTAATCCGTACGCGCCCGTCTTCAAGAGGAGTCCGGCCAATATCACGCTGCCCGCCGTGGGCGCCTCGGTGTGCGCGTCGGGCAGCCAAGGATGCAGGGGAAACATCGGCAGCTTTACCGCGAAGCCAATGAAGAATCCCAGCATGATGAGGAACGCGGTGCGCGGGGCGAGCGCCGTCCCGAGCAAGTCCGAGTACTCGAAGGAGTAAACGCCGGTCACCGAGTGATGGGCAAAATAGAGCGCCAGGATGCTAATGAGCATCAGCAGGCCGCACGCCTGCGTGAAGAGAAAGAACTTCACTGCCGCATAGATACGCCGCTCGTGACCCCATACGGCGATCAGGAAGTACATGGGGACGAGCATCAACTCCCAGGCGAAGTAGAACAGGAACAAATCGACGGCGAGGAACACTCCGGCGATGCCCGCTAGAATCCACATCAGGTTAAGGTGGAAGAAGCCCACCGCGTGGTCGATCTCATGCCACGAGGTGAGTACAGACATGATACCCAAAAGAAAGGTGAGCACAAGCATCAGCAGGCTTAGTCCGTCCATCGCCAGATGAAAGTGAATGCCGAGCTGCGGGATCCATGCGAAGTTCACTTCCAGGAACCACGCGCCGTTCGAAAGCAAGCGAACCTCTCCGGAGTAGCGATGCCAGAGGTTTAGACTGAGGGCGAGGCAAACGGTGGTCGCGATGAGCGAGATCCAGCGCGCCCCGATGGCGCTCCAACGCGCCACGATCCAGGCGAGTGCGCCCGCCGCGAGCAGAATAACGATGAGCCATACGAGGATCATAGGAACAGCACCAGGGCCAGAAAAATGACTGAACCTGCCACGATGCCTGCCGCGTACCAGCGCACCCGCCCGGTCTCGGTCGCTTGCATGACGCGCCAGAACGTCCGGGCAAAGTAAGCGAGGACGCCGTAGAAAGCGTCAATAACGTCGCTCTTGTTGACTCGCGCGAACCAGAGGATCGGTTGTACGAACAGCTTGTCGTACAGCCAGTCCATTCCCCAATCTGAGAACCAGAAACGATGGAGGGCGCGTGAAATCGCCGGACGGGTAAGCGCCTCGGCGGATTCGCGCCGCGCGAGGAACAGGTAGTAGGCGATCGCGAGGCCGATGATGAAAGCGAGCGTCACGATCGACTCCGAGGCGAGTTCGCCCATGGCTGCGGCATGCGCTTCGACCGTTGCCGGCAGGGCCTTTTCCATGAAGTTGCTGAAGATGTGCACGTTGCCCAAGCCTTCCGGAGTGTTGACGTACCCGCCGATGATCGACAGGATCGCCAGAATGACGCAGGGAGTTTGCATCGCCCAGCCGGGCTTCTTCGCGACGTGTGTTTTCGCCTCGCCAAAGAACACCAGGAAGATCAGCCGGAAGGTGTAAATCGACGTGAGCAGCACGCCGATGACCGCCAGCAGCCAGAGTGCTGCGCTGCCGTGCTCGGCGACGCGCGTGCTCCAGATGATCAGGCCCTTGCTGTAGAAACCCGCCGTGATGAGCGGCAGTCCCGCGAGCGAACACCCGGCAATCAGAAACGTCCAGAAGGTTACGGGAAGTTCCTTGCGCAATCCGCCCATCTTGAAGATGTCATGTTCGTGGTGGAGCGACTCGATGACCATGCCCGCGCCGAGAAAGAGCAGCGCCTTGAAGAAGGCATGGGTCATGAAGTGGAAGATCGCCGCGCCCCAGGCCCCGACACCCAGCGCCAGGAACATGTAGCCGATCTGGCTGACGGTCGAATAAGCGAGCACGCGCTTGATGTCGTGCTGGGTCATGGCGCTGAATCCCGCGACCAGCAGCGTCGTGGTGCCGACTACCGCAACTGCAAGTTGACCGGTTGGCGAGAGCGTATAGAGGACGTGAGTGCGCGCGATCAAGTACACGCCCGCCGTAACCATCGTCGCGGCGTGGATCAGGGCGCTGGTGGGCGTCGGGCCGGCCATGGCGTCCGGCAGCCACACTTGCAGCGGAAGTTGCGCGGACTTGCCGACCGCGCCGCCGAGAAGCAGCAGGGCGGCCGCCGTGGCCATCGTGGAGCCCGCCGGCCATTGCGCCTGGGCACGTTGCATGAGTCCCTGAATGTCCAGTGTGCCGAGGTGGGTGAAGAGCAAGAAAAGTCCGAGTGACATTGCCGTGTCGCCGACGCGAGTCACGTAGAACGCCTTGCGCGCCGCCCGCCCGTTGGCGGGGTCGGTGTACCAGAAGCCGATCAGCAGGTAGCTGCAGAGGCCCACGCCTTCCCAGCCGAGATAAAGCAGCAGGAGGTTGTCGCCCAGTAGCAGCACGATCATGGAGGCGACGAACAAGTTCATGTAGGCGAAGAACCGGCTGTAGCCTTTGTCCTCGGCCATGAACTCCGTCGAGTACCAGTGGATGAGGAAGCTGACGCACGTGACCACCACCATCATGACGAGCGACAGCGAATCGAGGTAGAGCGCAATGTGGGGCTGGAAGCCGCCCACATCGATCCAGGTCCAGAGATTCTGCGTGTAGGCGTTGCCGACGGGAGGCGATCCGAGGAAACTGCCGGCAACGATCAGTGACACGATTGCCGACACGAGGATGGCGCCGGGCCCGATGAGGGCGACGGCGCGGCGCGGCAGGCGAGGACCGAAAATGGCAAGCACCAGGAAGCCCACAAAGGGCAGAGCCGGTACTAGCCACAGTAGGTCGAGCATCTCATCCTTTCATCCGGCTGACGGCATCGACATCCAGCGTCCGATAGTGGTGATAGAGCTGCAACACGAGCGCCAAGCCGACCGAGACTTCGGTGGCGGCCATTGCGAGGATAAAGATGAATACCACCTGTCCGTCTGGCTGCGCCCAGCGCGAGCCGGCGACGACGAACGCGAGGCCCGCGGCGTTCAGCATCACCTCGAGCGACATCAGAATGAACAGCAGGTTACGGCGCACCAGCAGTCCGATGGTCCCCAGCGCGAACAAGATCCCCGCCAGAATCAGACCCTGCGTGAACGGTATCGACGTCATGAGTTTGTGTCTCCGCCTTGCCCCGATAGTCGTGGCCCAGGTGGTACGCGCCCACCAGACCGCCGAGCAGAAGCATGGAGGCGAGCTCGACTCCGATCAGGTACGGCCCATACATCGCGAGTCCGACCTGCTTCGGGTCGATCACGCCGGACATTGTGGAGCCAGGCGCCCGGCCTGCGAGAATGAAGATGAATTCGGCCGCCAGGATGACGGCAAGAATGACCGGCCCAACCCACATGCCGGGCGTGAGCCAGGAGCGTTCGAGATCGACCGTACGCCGTCCGAGATTGAGCAGCATCACGACGAAGAGGAAGAGCACCATGATGGCTCCGGCGTAGACGATGACTTCCAGCGCCGCCACAAAGGGCGCCCCGATGATGTAGAAGGTTACGGCAATCGCGAGCAGCGAGACAATCAGGTACAGCAGGGCGTGCACGGCGTTGAGGCGCGTGATCATCATGAGCGTGGCGGCGATGGCCACCGCGCCCGAAAGATAGAATAGCCAGTCCATACGCGTTATTCTTCAGGGCAGCAGGCGATGCACGTCCGTGGGCGGTACCTCACGTTCCGCCTCACCTTTGTCCTTGCCGCCGATTTGGACTCCGGCAACCCGCCAGAAGTTATAGCCAGGATATTTGCCGGTCCCGTTGATGAGCAGATCCTCTTTTTCGTAAACCAAGTTTTGACGGTTGTACTCTGCCATCTCAAAATCGGGTGTGAGCTGGATGGCATAAGTGGGACACGCTTCTTCGCAGTAACCGCAGAGAATGCAGCGCGAGAAGTTGATCCGAAAAAAGTCGGGATAGCGCCTGCCGTTCTTGTCCTCGGTGGCCTGCAAGGCAATGCAGTCGACGGGGCAAGCTACGGCGCAGAGGTAGCAGGCGACACAGCGCTCCTCGCCATCGGGATCGCGAGACAGGATGATCCGTCCTCGCCAGCGCGGCGCCAGGTAGGGCTTCTGGTCCGGATATTGCACGGTCACCCGAGGCCGGAAGGTGTGCAGCAAGACTCCCCAGAGTGAGCCGATCAGGCTAAGCATTGCATCGAACTCCTGTCGAGCGGCGACTCGTATCGCGCCTCGCTATTTGCCGAGCGTGAGTACGACGGCGCCGGTGACCAGCAAATTGATGAGCGCGAGCGGCAGCATCAGCTTCCATCCCCAGGACATCAGCTGATCGAAACGAGGCCGCGGCAGCCCGGCGCGCAACAGAATAAAAAAACAGATAAAGAAGAACGTCTTCAGCAGGAACCACACGATGGGTGGCAATACCGGCCCGAGCCAGCCTCCAAAGAAAAGCACCGAAATCAGAGCGGAAATCAGCGTCACGCCCAGGTATTCGCCCACGAAAAACATGCCAAACTTCATGCCGGAGTACTCGGAGTGGTAACCTGCCACGAGCTCACTCTCCGCCTCAGGCAAATCAAAAGGCAGCCGTCGCGTCTCTGCAACCCCGGCGATCAGGAAAAGTACGAAGCCTACGAACTGCGGAATCACAAACCACATGTGGCGTTGCGCTTCCACGATGTCCTTGAGGTTGAATGAACCTGCTAGAAGCACGACTCCCATCAAGGACAAGCCCATGAAAACTTCATAGCTGAGCATTTGAGCTGAGGCGCGCAAGCCTCCGAGCAGCGCGTACTTGTTATCAGAAGCCCACCCCGCCAGCACCACGCTGTACACTCCCATCGATGACATCGCCAGGACGAAGAGCAGGCCAATGTTCAGGTCGGCGACCACGATCTTCTCGGTCGCGGGCAGGACAGCGTAAGACATCAGCACCGTGACCATCACGATCCCCGGTGCGATGATGAAAACGCCTTTGTCCGCGAACGGCGGAATCCAGTCCTCTTTCCACAGCAGCTTGAGCGTATCCGCCAGAACCTGAAGAAGTCCGAACGGCCCGACACGATTCGGACCATACCGATCCTGCCACACGGCAAGCAACCGGCGCTCCACCCAGATAAGGCCGGCAGCGATCGTGAGCGCCACAATCAGGACGCCCAAAACGATGATGATTGGAATGACGACGTTCTCCCAAATGTTCATGACGATCGCGAGAGACTCACCCACGCCGGCAGCGGAGGCTCCCGGAAGTCCGGCAGACCGGCTGGCAGTCCGGCGAGACCTTTCCGCAGTCCGGCCACAACTTTCAACGGCAGCTCGTAGTGCGACTCGCCCAACGTGACTTGAACTCGCTGCCCTTCCTCGATTCCCAGTTCGCTCGCGTCTTCCGCGCTCAACGCGATGTAAGGCTTGGTCACGAGCTCGCGAATCGCCGGCGCGGCGGCGCTCAATTTCTCCGAGCCGAAGATGTGGTAGAGAGGAACCGCAAGCCAGGCGTCCGGGCGCGGAGCGAACTCTTCAGTCGCAGCGCCGAAGTACACGGGCGCAGCAGTTCCCGCTGCCGGCTCGATCAGCCTTACGCCGGGATTCCCGCCCTTCAATGGTCCGGCAATTTCAGTCTGAAACTTGTTGGTGGACTGTATCGAGTTCCAACCCGGCGCCCAGAAGAACGGAACGAGCGCGCCCGGAGGCTGATTGGGGTTGCCCTCCATCGAGAAGGCCAGCGGCGAATCAGGATCCTCGGCCGGCTTGGGTTCATGGACGCTGATATTTGCCAACATGGCTGTACGGCCGCTGTAGCGATGCGGCTCGCGCGGCACTTTGGCGTCGGCCATGCGGAATCGCGATTCGGGCGCCGCCTCAGGGATGCGCTTGAACACCGGTAGTGACCTCGCCATGGATTCGATCACGTCGTCAAGACACTTCCAGGCTGCGTCCTTATCCTGATCCGACGCGCACACCGCCGATGCCAGCCAGCGCCAGCTCTCGAGGACCGGCGCTTGCGGGACGAACACTTGAAAGAATCGCTGCGCTCGGCCCTCGTTGTTGACCAACGTTCCGTCTGACTCGGCAAAGGATCCGGCGGGAAGAGTCAGCTCCGCGAGCGCAGTGGTCGGACTGGGAAGGCAATCGAGTACGACGACGTGTTTCGCCTGCTTCAGGATCTGATCGGCAAACTTCGAGTCCACCCGGCGGTAGACGTCGTTTTCGAGGACGATCACCGTTTCGATGCTGCCCTCTCGAACTGCCTGTGCGGCGGCCTCGAGCGGCGCGCCACCCATCAGAGCGAGTCCAACGGTGTTGCATTCGGCCGCGGTGAAGGCGAGCGCCGTCTCCGGATTCGTCGTCGCCAGCGCCCAGGCTACGTTGGCCGCGGCCTGAATGATCGCCTCGCTCCGGCAACTCGCTCCAGAAACCACGAGCGGCCGCTTGGCCTGCCTCAGAGCTTGCGAGATTCGCTGTGCCAGTGCCGACATCTCGGCCGGCAGGTTTGCCGCTTCGGGCGCTGTCGCGTCAATCGCGTGAGCGACGGCGAAGCCCAAACTGGCAATCTCATTCGGCGCGCCGCGAAAGGTTTCGGTAGCAATCCTGTCGAGCCGGGTGGCGTCAGGCGTGGCGACGTAAAGCGGGCCCGTCTCGTCCTGAGCGATTTCGCGCACCGCATCGTCCTGCCAGAGCGCCACGCCTCTTTTGCGCGCCGCGTCGTTAGGCACCTGTCGCGTACTCTGACGCAGGCTGAGAGCCATGCGCGGCGCAACATTCATCACGTCTTCGCCGAGCACCAAGACGGCGTCACATTTTTCGATTTCGGCGAGTGACGGAGTGCGCACCGGACCGTTCCTTAACACCTCGAGGATCAACGTGCCCAATCGCAGGTCGTGGTCCGCCATTCCGGCGAAAAATTGCTCCGGGCCAACGAGCGTTCGAAGCGCGAAATTCGATTCCAGTGACGCGCGCGGCGAACCAATCCCGATCGTCTTGCCGCCGCCGACCAGCGATTTCAGGTGATCAACTGCCTGCTCGGTGGGAACAGTCTCCACGTGCCCATCACGCCGCAGCAGTGGCTGTCGGATACGCTCCTTGTGGTTGACGAATTCATAGCCGAAGCGGCCGCGGTCGCAGAGGAAATAATTGTTCACGTCGCCGTTGTAGCGGTTGACGATGCGTCGCAGCGTGCCGTAGCGCTCGCCTGCCGTGGTGTTGCAACCCAACCCGCAGTGGACGCAGATTGACGGCGCCATCTCGAGGTCCCACTTGCGCGTGTAATGCTGCTTGAGCGTCTTATCCGTAAAGACGCCGGTCGGGCAGACTTCAACGAGGTTGCCGGCGAACTCGCTCTCGAGCACGCCATCCTTGCTCCGTCCAAAGAAAACCTGATTACGCATGAGGAAGGCGTTCAAATCATCGTCGCCCGCGTAGTCGCGGTAATAGCGGACGCAGCGGTAGCACTGGATGCAGCGGTTCATTTCGTGGTTGACGAAGGGCCCGAGGTACTGGTTGCGGAAGGTGCGCTTCTCGAACTCATACCGGCGATAGATGTGGCCGGTCATTACGGTCATGTCCTGAAGGTGGCACTCGCCGCCTTCGTCACATACCGGACAGTCGTGAGGATGATTCTGCATCAGCCCCTCGATCACTCCGGCGCGAAATTGCACGGCATCCTTGTCTTCGATCGAAATGCGCACCCCTTGAGCGACCGGAGTCATGCAGGCCATGACCAGACGGCCGCGCGTGTCCTTCTCGTCCCGATATTGCTTCACCGCACACTGGCGGCAGGCTCCGACCGAGCCGAGCGCCGGATGCCAGCAAAAGTAGGGAAGGTTAAGGCCCAACCCCAGGCAGGCCGCGAGCAGGCTCTGGTCAGGATTGACTTCGTACGCCTGGTTGTCGACGTGAATCGTCGCCATCAATGACTCCAGGGACACCGCTTCTCGCGAATATGCCGCTCGAAGTCCTCGCGAAAGAACTTTAGCCCGCTCTGCAAAGGTTCGGCGGCGCCGGGCGCGAGGGCGCAGTAGGTATTGCCGGGAGCGACGAAGCGTGTGATATAGGCCAGCTTGTCGAGCTGACCGAGTTCGCCTCGGCCTTCTTCAATGGCCTCGAGCATTTTCGCCGCCCACGCGAGGCCGCTCCAGCACGGCGTACACCAGCCGCACGACTCCTGCGCGAAAAAGCGCTCGAGATTGCAGATCATGCCGACCGGACACGTCTGGTCGTCGAGGATGATCATGGTGCCGGTGCCCAGACGGCTGCCCGCCTTCTGCACCTCGTTGAAATCCATCTTGACATCCAGGTGTTCCTCGACCAGGAAATCCGTGGACGCCCCACCCGGCAGCATGCCGCGAAACTTCACCCCGTCGCACATGCCGCCCGCGTGTTGTTCAAGAATCTCGCGCGCCGGAGTGCCCAAGGGTAATTCCCAAACTCCCGGCCGCTTCACTTTGCCGCTCGCGCCGTAGAGCTTCGTGCCGCCGTCTGGGGTGAGGCTGAGTTTCTTGAACCACTCCGGGCCGTTGTTGATGATGTGCGAGAGGTTCGCCAGCGTCTCGACATTCTGCACGATGGTCGGCTTTCCCCAGAGGCCTGAGACTTGCGGAAAAGGAGGCTTGGCGCGTGGGTTGGCGCGCTTGCCCTCGAGCGCGTTGAGCAATCCAGTCTCTTCGCCGCACATGTAGCGGCCGCCGCTCACGTGCAGCACCATCTCGAGATTGCGCCCTGAGCCCAGAATATTCTTGCCCAGATAGCCGCGTTGGTAAGCTTCTGCGACGGCCCGCGCAAGCCGCTGGCCTGCCAGCTTGTATTCGCCGCGCAGGAAGATGTAGGCCACGTCGGCTTCGATGGCGCCGGCGCCGATCATCAGTCCTTCGATGACCTCGTGCGGGTCACCTTCGAGCAGCAGCCGGTCCTTGAAGGTCCCTGGCTCCATCTCGTCGGCGTTGCAGACGATATACTTGGGACGGGGCGCCTCGGGACCCAGGGGAACAAAGCTCCACTTGGCGCCGGTTGGGAATCCAGCCCCGCCACGCCCGCGAAGGTTCGACTGCTTCACGATTTCGATGATTTCTTTCGGCGCCAGCTTGAGCGCCTTGCGAAGAGCCTGATAACCTCCCGTGCTCTCGTAGGCGGCGATGTCGATGACCTCGCCATCAGACCGAATTCGTTGGGTCAACGGTTTTTCCATGAACCTTCGCTACTGGTACTTTTCCAGAATCGCATTCACTTTCTCGGCATCCAGGTCGCGGTGCAAATCGCCATCCACCATCATGGCGGGTGCGTGATCGCACGTCCCGAGACATACGACGGGCAGCAGGGTGAAGCGGCCGTCCGCCGTGGTCTCGCCCATTTTGATACCCAGCCGGCTGGTCAAGTGTTTCCTCAACCGCTCGTATCCCATAATCCAGCAGCTTACGCTGTCACAGACCATGATCACGTGCCGGCCGACAGGCTTGCGGAAGATAAGATTGTAGAACGTCGCGACGCCGTCGAGATCCTCGACTGACGATTCCAACAATTCTGCCAGGTCCTTGAGACTCTCGTCCGAGACCCAGCCGCGATGCTTCTGGACGATGAGCATGGCATCAATGCACACCGCCTGTTTAGTCGGGTAGTGCTCGAGCTCTGCTTCGATTTCCTGCCGTTCCTCGGGCCTCAGCACAACTGATTACTCCTCATCGGTCGATGTCAGCGAGTACGAAGTCAATACTGCCGAGTATGGCCAGCAAATCCGGGACTAACAGACCGCGGCAAAGCAGCGGTAACGTTTGTATGTGGCAGAACGAAGGCGTGCGAATGCGCGTCCGATAGGAACAGATCCCGCCGTCGCTGATCAGGTAATAGCCATTATTGCCTTTCGTCGCCTCGATCGCGCCGAGCGCCTCACCGGGCGGGATAACCGGTCCCCAGCTCACGCCAAGGAAGTGATTGATGAGCGTCTCGATGTCGTGCATGGTGCGCTCTTTGAGAGGCGGCGCGGCATCCCGATTGTCCATGGCCTTGTACGGTCCCTCGGGCATGTTATTGACGCACTGCTCGATGATGCGCAGGCTCTGGCGCATCTCCTCCACCCGCACCACGGCGCGGTCGTAGCAGTCGCCGTGCTGTGCGGTCGGAATATCGAAGTCGAACTGGTCGTATCCGCCATAAGGCTGCTTCTTGCGGAAGTCCCACTCGAATCCGCAAGCCCGCACGTTCGGGCCGGTGACGCCCCACTCGATCGCCTCGTCGAGCGTATAGGCGCCCACGCCCTGGGTCCGCGCCTTGAAGAGGCGGTTCTGCATGACGATCTTGTCGTACTCTTTGAGGTGCGGCGGGAAGTAGCGGATGAAATCCCGAAACATGCCGTCCCAGCCCTTGGGCAGGTCCTGCGCCACACCACCGATGCGAAACCAGCCAGGATGCATACGCGCTCCGCAGATCGCTTCGATGATCTCGAAGGCGCGCTCGCGGTCGTTGAAGGTGTAGAAGACCGGGGAGAGTTGTCCGAGGTCCTGCGCAAAGGTGCCGTACCACACCAGGTGACTGATAATGCGAAACAGTTCCGCCAGCATGACGCGGATTACCATGGCGCGCGGCGGCACGCGGATACCGGCGAGCTTCTCGACCGCTGTGAGGTAGGCGAGATTATTCATCACCCCACCCAGGTAGTCGACGCGATCGGTGTAGGGGATGTAGGTGTGCCAAGTCTGGCGCTCGCCCATTTTCTCAGCGCCACGATGGTGGAAGCCGATCTCCGGAACGAGGTCGACGATTTCTTCGCCGTCGAGTTGCAGCACGATACGCAGAACGCCGTGAGTGCCCGGATGCTGCGGACCGACGTTCAAGAAAATGAAGTCGCTGGTTTCCGAGCTGCGCTTCATCCCCCAGTCTTCCGGCCGGAACCGCAGCGCTTCCTGCTCGCGATTCTGCTTTTCGTCGGGAAGAGTAAACGGCCCAATCTCCGTGCCGCGAGCCGGGTGATCCTTGCGCAGCGGGTGGCCCACCCAGGTCTTGGGCATCAGAATCCGCTCGAGGTGAGGATGTCCCTCGACCTTGATGCCAAACATGTCCCAAACTTCGCGCTCATACCAGTTGGCGGCAGGACAGATCCCGGTAATCGTCGGTACCGAGAGGTCGGGCTCGTTAAGCGGAACCTTGATCCGGACGTAGCCGTTGCGGTCGTAGGACAACAGGTGATAAACGACCGTGAAGTCGCTCGACGGTTGTCCCTCGCGGTGGGTTCGCTCGCGCTCATCGATGGCCGTCACATCGTAGAGCGCTCGATAGGGCCGATCGATGCCGGTCTTGACGTGCCGGACCACGTCTTGAATCTTGTCGGCAGGCGTCCAGAACGTGGGGATGTTGTCGCGTGTGGACTGAGGCGTGATCGCGTCCGCCCCGAACTTTTCCTGCAGTTGAGCGACGAGACCTGGCTCAGCAGTCGCAGGGGTAGTCGTCTTCTCAGTTGGCGCTGTAGTATTCACTCCCATTCAACGATGGCCTTCAGATTTCGTCGGGCGGCCGCAGGGTCGTTGCCTGTTGGCGGAAAGGCCGCTTCAGGTCGCGCAGTGAAGGGGGCGGCAACTTCTCGACGCCTTGCGGGCCGACGACCCAGCTCAGGGGGCGGCGCTCGGTCCCGACGGCCTTGGAGAGCAGAACCAGTCCCTCTTCGAAAGCGTCGGGACGCGGTGGGCATCCCGGGACGTAGACATCGACGGGAAGAATCTTATCCACTCCCTGGACGACACTGTAGATGTCATACATCCCGCCCGAATTCGCGCAGGACCCCATGGAGATGACCCAGCGCGGCTCCATCATCTGTTCGTGCAGGCGCCGGATGATGGGCGCCATTTTGATGAATGGAGTCCCCGCGATGACCATCAGGTCCGCCTCGCGCGGCGTATTGCGCATCACCTCTGCACCGAAGCGGGCGATGTCAAACTTGCTGGTCAGGCTGGTGGCCATCTCCACGAAGCAACACGAGAGGCCAAAACCAAACGGCCAGATAGAATTCTTCCGGCCCCAGGCGAGCAGGTCTTGCAGGCGTCCCAAGAGGAGGCTGCGCTTTACCGCTTCCTCATCGAGAGGCGTGTTGCCCCAATTGTCGAGCACGCGCAACGACACCGTGTCGACCTTGTCCATTGTCCATTGCATGATTTCAGCCTGACCCGAGCTAAGGCCGGCGGCGCTTCACATTCCAGTCAAGCGCGCCCAGCCGCCATAGGTAAGCGAGCGTGGCCGCGAGAACACCGATGAAAATGAGGACTTCCCAGTAGCCTCGCCATCCGAGTTCCCTGCCGGCGATGGCCCAGGAGAATATGAAAACCGCCTCAAGATCAAAGATAACAAAAAACACCGCGATCAGATAGAACTTTAGCGAGAGCCGCACGTGAGCTGAGCCCGCAGAAATGATACCGCCTTCGTAGGGCTCACCGGTTGCCGCCTCGCGGTGACGCTGGCCTAGAACGTAAGACAGGCCCAGCATGACCCCTACGAGGCCGACGACGAGAATGAAGTAGAGACCCAGAGGCCAGAGAGTCAACTCAAATTCCTCCGCCTACGATATATGGATGCTGGTGGCTCTTGATGGTTCCACTATGTTTTCTAACTCGTGGGCGTCCCTATTGTCAACACTTGCAATGCGGGCTGAACGGCACTGATCTTTGAGGATCTTCTGACGGGCACGAGAACGGCTTGCAATGCGCGCCAAAATGAGCAGACTGTGCGGAGTGGCGAACAGACAATATGCAGCGTAGGGAGGGAGCCATGGCACAACTCAGTCGTCGAGCATTCAACCGTGCGGCAGCGGGATTGGTCGGCACCGGGCTGGTTGAATCGCTGACCGCCCTCGGACCAAGCACGGTGCTCGCAGCCCAAGCCGAACTGGCACGCGCGGGGTCGATCACCGACGTACCGGGAATCCGGGCGGGCCATTTCACCGACCCGCGCCGTCCGACGGGTTGTACAGCGCTGCTTCTCGACGGTGGGGCGACGGCGGGAGTCGACTACGACGGCTCCGCACCCGGCTCTTACCTTGGAGTGCTGCTACAGCCAGTGAGTCCAATCGAGACGATTCACGGGATGTTGCTGACGGGAGGCGGTCCGATGGGACTGGCCGCCGTGCCGGGAGCGGTGCGGTATCTCGAGGAACATAAGGTCGGCTTCGACTGGGGTGTTCCCAACGTTCGTGTCCCGATTGTCGTGGGCGCGGTCATCGACGACCTCTCGTTGGGAGACGGACGCATCCGGCCTGACGCGGACGCGGCGTACAAGGCATGTCAAGCGGCGTCGACCGGAGCGCTCGCCGAGGGTAACGTTGGGGCCGGCGCCGGCGCGACGGTGGGCAAGATGCTCGGCGGGCATGGCTATGCCGGGATGAAGTCAGGACTCGGCACGGCAAGCCTCCGCCTGGGCGACCTGGTCGTCGGCGCGCTTGTCGTCGCCAACTCGTCGGGCGACATCGTCGATTCACGCACCGGCAGAATCGTAGCCGGCGCTCGCAGACCGGACGCCAAGGGTTTCGCGAACATCGTTGAGACGCTGAAGTCGCTTGCCCGGAGCGGTCGACGTGAATCAACGTGGTTGCATGACCCGGCGCTGCACAGCACGACGCTCGTGGTGGTGGCGACGAACGCCGAGTTCACCAAGACAGCGTTGACCAAGATCGCCATGATGGCTTCAACCGGCGCAGCGCGCGCCATCAACCCCTACCACACCAACGGTGATGGCGATTCTACCTTTGCTATCTCAACCAATCGCGTCAAGTCTGATCTTGGCATTTCGGTGATTGGGGCGCTCGCCGCCGATTTGGTATCCGCCACGGTGCTGCGCGCGGTGAAGGCCGCCGGCTCCATTGAAGGGTGGCCGGCCATGCGCGACCTGTCGGCTGACGGCGCATGACACGCATCGGCCCGGCGAGGGGCCCTCGACGCCCTTAAGACACCACTCCCAACCCCGCCCCGTTTAGATTTGCTGTCTTGAGAGTGCCGTCCTTGACGACGAAGATTCCTGGGAACCGGCTCTCCCATCCCTTACTTGCGGACGGCACGTACTCGCGCGCGTTCGCTTCAATCGCCGTGACTCCGGGGACGTGTGCGGCGAGCCCCACGTTTTCGACCAGCGAGGCGCCCGGACAGGTAAGGTCCTGCACGCAGAGGAACATTTTGTATTTCTGCGCCGCCGCAGCCATGAGGAGCGACTGTGTGATTCCCTTGCAGGCCTTGAGCGCCACGCCCGTGTAACCCATCTGGCGCGCGAGTTCGAGGCTTTCGAGGCCCGTCAGCGACTCGTCGATCACCACGGGGACGAGCTTGGACGCGGCGTGCATAACGTTCGACCGATTCGCCGCGAGGTCGCGCGCCGTGGGCTGTTCGACGTATTGGATACGCGCGAATCCTGCTGGCGTCCGCTGTTTCACGCGGTCGAGGAAATCGAGCAGATAGCGGACGTTCGGACATTTCTCGTTGAAGTCGAGCGAGTAGGTAAAGTCTGAGACGTGGCGCTCCCGCTCGACGCCGCTCGCAACACGATCGATGCCGACCACACGCTCGACGTCCCAATCAAGGTCGTTGCCGTTGAGCTTGATTTTGAAATGTGTCAGGCCGTTCCAGCGAATCCACTCGGGCAGCGTTTCAGGCAGGCCGTCCCCGATCCGCTTCTTGATGTCGCCCTCGACGATGGGGTCTGACGCGCCAACCGAATGGTACAAGGCGAGGCGAGCTTTGGGTTCACGCAACACATAGCGGTCGAGGTACTCGCCTTGGAATGCCGGCGTGAGGTAGTGCGCGAGGTCGTGCGCCATGAAGTCCGGTCCCAGCGTCTGATAGCAATTCACATGGTGGGCCTTGCCGAAGGCGTCGTGCAGCGCCGCATCAAAGGGGCTCGCGGTCACAAGGGTGCAGAGCTTCGGGATGGGCTCGGCGAGCCGTAACTGGCGCGACACGTCGGCCGCCGCCTCGAGGTAGGCCTGCTCGAGCGCCACGTTGAGATCGATCGGATGACCGAACTCCTGGTAGTCGGCGGTGATCTTGCGAAGGCGCTCGGCGAGCGTCTTCATGGCGCCGAGCGTCACGTCGTAGGGCAGGGAGGGAAACGACCACACATTGCCGAGGGTCATCGAGCCGAAACCGTGCGCCGTGTGCCCGCGCCGCGTCTCGACGGTGCAGTGGACATTGAGGATGGTAGCGCGGTCGACTTCCTGCCCGCCAAACTTGTACGGCGCGCGGTAGCGGAAGTCTTCCGTGCTGTAGGAGACGCCGGCGATGCGGACGTCCGTCGGTTTCGATGCCACAGGGCCAGCTTTACCCGCGCGTCCCGCTAAGGCGCCTAATACTGGCGAAAGCGCCAGGGTGCCGAGAAATTCACGCCGTTCGACTCGCCTGATGCTCACGCCACGCCCTCGTACGCTTCGCGGACACGCGCTTTGAGAAAATCGAGGTCGTGTGCTGCGGCCCGGAGCACACTCTGCTCGCGCGCCGCAGGCGTTGCGCCGGGAAACTCATATTCGAGGTGTAGCGAAATGGGCCCGTGAAAGTTGGCGGCCGCAAGGTGACTGAACACGTACTTCCAGTTGACCATGCCTTCGCCGAGCGGGCAATTCAGGTCCTGCCAGCCCTTCCTTGTTTTCTCCCAGCGGAAATCTTTGACAGCGAGCATCTTCAGTCGCGGCATGACGAGGTTCAGGGCGATCTTCCAGCAACCGACACCGCCCTCCGCGGTCGCGTGACGTGCGTCGAAATAGAAGCCGGCCCAGCGGGGATCGAGCGGCTCGATCACTGACGCCATGTCCCACACCGGCGCGCCGATGTACTCCTCGTGGTTGTGGTAGCCTGCTTGAATCCCGAGTTCGCCTGCCAACGCCACGAGCCCACGAAACTGTTCGCCTGCGGCCGCCAATTCACGCCGCACGTCGACCAGCTTGTATTGGTAATAACCGGCCTTGAAGAAGGGAATGGAGAGCTTGGCGGCGGTCGAGAGAATCGGCCGCGCTGTGGGGTCGGTGGCGGACGTCAGGGCAGTGGTGATCATGGGAACCTCGATGCCCGCGTCGCGAATGATGCCGACCGCCTTGGGCAGGTCTTCTTGGGCGCGCTCGGGAAGCACGTGCCCCTCCGGCCGTACCGTCAGATCGATGCCGCCGAATCCGAGTTTCTTGACCGCCTGAGCGAGGCGGCGCCAGTCCATCTCGGGCAGCGGCTTCGAGAACAGGCAGAGCGTTCCGGCGTACGGCCGCGGCGTGGCAGCGAGCGGCCTCCCTGGCGCGGTGGCGGAAATCGCCGTGGCGCAGGCCGCCGCGGAAGCCGCTGCAAGGAAGTCGCGGCGCGAGCAGACTTTCCCGCCGTCAATCCGCTTGTCCCGATCAAATGTGGCGTGACTCATCAGAACCCTCCGGCGTCTGTTCTGGCTGGCTGCTCTCCGAATGTTTCGACGCCCATTCTATCTCCATTCCCGCTGTCAAGGCTCATGCGACTCTGCCATAATAGCTCGCGAACGAGGGGAGTGTTACGGGTGAAGTCGATTATTGAGACGCGTGTTGATCGCGGGTCGCCGGACTTCGAGAAAAATACCCGGCAGATGGTGGACCTGCTGACGGAGATCAAAAACGAAGAGGAGCGGATCCGCCAAGGCGGCGGCGCGCCGGCGATCGAGCGGCAGCACAAGAAGGGACGGCTGACGGCGCGCGAACGGATCTCGAAGCTCATCGATCCCGGCAGCGCGTTCTTCGAGCTGGGCCTCTACGCCGCGCACGAGATGTACGACGAGTGGAGCGGCGCGCCCGCCGCCGGTACGATTACAGGACTGGGCCGCGTCGAGGGGCGCCTGGCGATGATCATCGCCAACGACGCGACGGTCAAGGCCGGCGCGTTTTTCCCCATGACCGCGAAGAAAGTGATCCGCGCGCAGAATATCTCGATCGATAATCGCATCCCCACAATCTATCTCGTCGATTCGTCGGGCGTCTTCCTGCCGCTGCAAGAGGACGTTTTCCCTGACACGGACGATTTCGGCCGCGTGTTCCGCAACAACGCCGTGATGAGCGCCATGGGCATTCCACAGATTACCGCCATCATGGGGATGTGCGTGGCGGGCGGCGCGTATCTGCCGGTGATGTGCGACCACGTCCTGATGACCGAAGGCAGTGGACTGTTTCTGGCAGGCCCGGCGCTGGTGCAAGCTGCCATCGGACAGAAGACCTCGGCCGAGGAGTTGGGTGGCGCCAAGGTTCACGCGCGCGTCAGCGGCACCGCCGATTTTCGCGAGCCTGATGACGACGCGTGCCTCGAGCGTATTCGCGCCCTGGTCGATAAGATGGGCCATCGCGCCGGCGCGCCTTTCGATCATCAGGCCGCTGAGCCCCCGGCATACCCGGCGGAAGACATCTACGGCATCTTCTCCGGCGACCCGGCGAAGCAGTACGACATGCGCGAGATCATCGCGCGCATTGTCGACGCGAGCGTGTTCGAAGAGTATCGCGCCGAATACGGTCAGACGGTTCTGTGCGGCTACGCGCGTGTCGGCGGTTGGGCGGTCGGTATCGTCGCCAATCAGAAGAAGCACGCTCAGATCACGGCCCACGGCACGGGCGAGAAACGTATCCACTTTGGCGGCGTCATTTACACGGAGTCGGCGGAGAAAGCAGCGCGCTTCATCCTGGATTGCAATCAGAACCTGGTGCCCCTCATTTTCCTGCACGACGTGAACGGCTTCATGGTCGGCAAGGAGGCCGAGTGGAGCGGAATCATCCGCGCCGGCGCCAAGATGGTGAACGCCGTCTCGAACAGCGTCGTGCCGAAGATTACGGTGATCTGCGGCGGGAGTTTCGGCGCCGGTCATTACGCCATGTGCGGCAAGGCGTACGATCCGCGATTCATCTTTGCCTGGCCGACGGCGCGCTACGCGGTGATGAGCGGGGACTCGGCGGCGGGGACGCTGGTCGAGATCAAGATCAAGCAGGTGGAGCGCGAAGGGAAGAAGCTGAACGAAAAGGAAAAGAAGGCGCTCTACGAGTCGGTCCGCTCGACCTACGAGCACCAGACGGACCCGCGTTACGCCGCCGCGCGGCTCTGGGTGGACGCCATCATCGATCCGGCACAGACGCGCGAGACGCTGATTTGGGGGCTCGAGGCGGCATCGCTGAATCCCGAGGTGAAGGAGTTCAAGACCGGGGTGCTCCAGACGTAAGATGGACAAAGTCAAAGTTATCGAATGCCCGCGCGACGCCTGGCAAGGGTTGGCGCACATCATCCCGGCCGAGGTCAAGGTCACCTACCTCAAGAAACTCATCGAGCTGGGATTCCGCCATCTTGACGCGGTGAGCTTCGTCGCGCCGAAGCACGTCCCGCAGATGGCTGACAGCGAGAGCGTCATGGAACAGTTGGCGGGGCGAGGCGAGGGCGTCGAGATCATCGGCATTGTGGTCAACGAGCAGGGTCTCGAGCGCGCGCTGCAAACTCCGGGCGTGACCACCATCGGTTATCCTTACTCGGTATCGGCGAATTTCCGCCGGCAGAACGCCAACATGTCGCAAGCCGAGTCGCGGGCGCTCGTCGAAAAACTGCTGAAGGCGGTCCGAGAATCGCGCGGTACCGCACATGACGTCGTGGTCTACATCTCGATGGCCTTCGGCAACCACTACGGCGAGCCCTGGAGTCCTGAGGTGACGGAGGAGGCGCTTCTGTGGCTCAAGAACATCGGAGTGAAGAGCGTTTCGCTGGCCGACACGGTCGGTACCGCCAAGCCTGAGGAGGTCGGCAGCCTTTTTCGCGACATGCTCCGCGCTCTGAAGGATGCCGGAGACGGCGTCGAGCTCGGCGTGCATCTCCACAGTCGGCCCGAGGGAGCGGCCGAAAAAGTGCTCGCCGCTTACGAAGCGGGATGCCGGCGCTTCGATTGCGCACTCACCGGACTCGGCGGATGTCCCTTTGCGGAGGACGATCTGGTCGGGAACATCGCGACCGAAACAGTGGTCAGCACGCTCGCGACGCGCGGCGTCGAGACAGGCATCGAGCCGTGGGCGCTGCTCTCGGCCGTTGAAGCCACCCAGGAGATCCGCAGGCAGTACGCGGAGTAAGACGTCAAGTCAAACAGCATGGCACTCAAAACGCTGACCCTCGAATACGCCGATGGACTCGCGACGCTGACCCTGAATCGTCCCGAGAAACGCAATGCTCTCTCGCCCGAGATGATCGAGGAGCTGCTCGCGGCGCTCGACGAACTGGAAGCACGCCCGCCGCGCGTCGTAATCCTGACCGGAACAGGCAAAGCGTTCTGCGCGGGCATGGACCTCGAGGCACTTCAGGCGCTGGCCCGGCGGACGCCGGAGCATCACGTGCTCAAGGGTGGGGTCCTGAAGGGCGGACTGCCGCGTGCTTCTGACGCCAATCTCGCGGACTCCCGGCGCGTGGCGCGCCTGTTTCGCCGGATCTACGATTTTCCCAAACCGCTGATCGCCGCGGTGAATGGCGCAGCCATCGCCGGCGGCTGTGGAATCGCCACCCTGTGCGATTTCACGCTGGCGGCGCCGGAGGCGAAGTTCGGCTACAGCGAAGTGCGTATCGGCTTTATGCCGGCCTTGGTCGCGGTCTTTCTTATCCGCCAGATTGGCGAGAAGCGGGCGCGCGACCTGCTCCTGAGCGGGCGCACCATCGACGCGGCTGAGGCGCACCGGCTTGGCCTGGTGAACGAAGTCGTGCCGCTTGACAAGCTGCTCGGGCGGGCTCGCGCTCTGGCTGAGGAGTTGTCGGTTTCGAGCCCCACCAGTCTCGCGTACACCAAGCGTTTGTTGCGCGAGTTCTCGCAGGCCGAACTTGATCGCGAACTCGAGGTCGCCCTGCAAGAGAATGCCCGCATCCGCTCGACCGCTGACTTTCGCGAGGGTCTGTCGGCGTTTCTCGAGAAGCGGAAACCCGTCTGGCACGGCGAGTGACCCATTCGTCCTCCCGCGGACGCAGAGTGGCGAACCCGCCTACTTCTGTGCGTTCTCAATAAAGCCCGAAATATCGTGTTTGAGCTTGGCGAGCGACTCGGTGCGGATATACATCATGTGGCCCGCGTCGTATTCTCCGGTCGAGATATTGGCGCGCACGCTCGGGTCGAGGCCCAGGTGATCGAGCGTATACTGCGTCGCAAAGAACGGCGTCGCGAGATCGAAATGGCCGGAGGCGACGAACAGCTTCATGTAGGGATTCTGCACCAGCGCGCTGCGCAGCGAAGGGGTCACGTCAGGAAAGCCCTGTCCCGCCGATCCCCAGTCCCACCCGCGGAACCCGCCGCCCAGCGTGTAATACTCCTGGTCTGACTGGTACCCTAATTCGGCGCGCACGTAATTGTTGAACATGGCGGTATACGGCGGACGAATGGCGGCGATACTCGGATCGTAATCGGGCGCCTCCGAGACTCCCGAGACATCAATTCCCTTGAAGCGGCTGTCGATGCGTCCCACGGTGCGCCGCTGGTCGCGCAGTAATTCCTTGCAGAAATCCCATTGCTTGATACGCAGGTTGGCGAGGTCGATGTAAGTTTTCGACAGCCCCGTGTAGCGCGCCAGGTGGTCGATCACTGACTGGCGCTCGTCGGGCGACAGCCGATCGCCTTTCCCGAGCGCATCGGCGTAGGGGCCGCTCGCCCACTGCTCGACTTCGTTGATGGTCTTCTGCAAGTCCTGCTGCTCGAGATCGGGGGGAAGCTTGTGGTGGAACCACGCCGTCGTGGCGTAGCTCGGGAGGTACAGGATGTAAGGAAGGTCGTTGCCGCGTGCGAACTCCAGCGTCTCGAAGTTCAGCACCGAAGAGACGAGGATGATTCCGTTGAAAGCAATGCCGTGGTCGAGCAGGTAGCCGGAGAGGCCGGCGGCGCGCGTCGTTCCGTAGCTTTCACCCACCAGGAACAGCGGTGAAGGCCAGCGTTCGTAGCGCGTGAGGTAAAGGCGGATGAACTCGCCGACCGACTCGATGTCGCCTTTGACGCCCCAGAACTTCTTGCCCAATTCCTTCTTGGCGGCGCGGCTGTATCCCGTCCCCACGGGATCGATGAAAACCAGGTCGGTCTGGTCGAGCCACGTGTAGTCATTATCGACGAGCTGGAAGGGCGGCGCGGGCATCTCGCCCTCGGCTTGCATCTTGACGCGTCGCGGACCGATGCAGCCGAGGTGCAGCCAAACGGACGCGGCGCCGGGTCCGCCGTTGAAGGAGAACATCAGCGGGCGGCGTCGCGTCCAGTCACTTGAATCGCCTTGGCCGGCTCCGGGATTGTCGAGCGTATAGGCGATGAAGAAGATGTGCGCTTCGGTCTCACCGTCGGCGTTCTTGATGGGCAGTGTGCCCGCGGTCGCGGTGTACTTGAGAACCTTGCCCTCGACGCGGATCTCGTGATGCGTGACGACCGGCTTCTCTTCGGGCGCTTTTTGCTCTTTCCCCTTTTCCGCAGGCTTTTCCTTGCCAGCCGGTTGCGCCTCGGCGCTCCCGGCGCTGGCGGAACTCCCGGTCTCGGCGGCTTCTTCCTCGGACTCCTGAGACCACAGAGCGCGCGCTGCTACCGACAGCATCAGCGCGAGGCCGAGCAAAGTTATAAGACGGGCGTGGCGCATGTTCACCTCCAGGAATGCGAGCCCGTCATCTTGCCACCAAGAGTGCGCCCTGCACAATCCTATTCATTCCCGAAAACCAGCAGCGTGAAGCTGCCCGGCACCATCGAAGGCCGGCGCCGCTCGCCTTGCGCGGCCGGCGGTGGAGGACCGAACTCCGCCGTCACCAGGTACACATGGTGGGTCTTGCGGTCGAGCGCCATGGTTCGCGCGCCGCGCTGCGTCCGGACGTTCTCAACCACGCTGTACTTGTCGGGCGAATCCTGGTGGATTACCGTCAGCGTGCCATCGCCGTTCGAACTGAACGCCAGTTGCGTGGCAGGGTCGAAGCGGTTCGCGTCGACACCCTGCCCGATAGGCGGCGTCGCCACGACTTTGCCGGTGTCCGAGTCCATGACGGCCATCATCTTGTTGTGGCAGCCGATGAACAGCCGGTGGTGCTCGGGATCAATCGCCATGCCCGACGGTGATTCGCACGGCGCGAGCGGCCAGCGGTTGAGCACCTTGAGGCTGTTGGAATCGATCTGGAGCACGATACTTTTGTCCTCGAGGTTGTTGTACACATGACCGCGGCCATCCGCGGCGGCAAACTCCGGACGGCCATCGAGGGTGATCGTGCCCGCCACCTTGCCGGTCGCCGCGTCGATGGCAGTCGAGTTTCCGCCGTGTCCGTTGAAGGTGAAGGCACGCTTCGAGCCGGGATCGTAAATGATGCCGTCAGGACCTTCGCCGGTCGGCGCGGTTCCCAGCACGTTGAGCGTCTTCATGTCGAAGATGGTGACTTGGTTGGCGCGGCCGTCGCTGATGAAGCCGCGGCCGAACTCGGGCGCGAGGGCGATGCCATGCACGCCGTCCGTGTTGGGAATATCGCCCACCACCGCGTAGGTGTCGGCGTCCACCACCATGACGTGCGACCCGCGGGAGATGTAAAGGCGGCGGGCCTGACTGTCGAGCGTGAGGTAGTCCCAGAAACCTTCACCGCCCAGCACCTTCTTCGTGAGCAGATGATAGCCGCCGGCTGCCAGCGCGAGTTGAGCAGCCAGGCCAACGAGCAGGGCGAGCAGAATTGCCAGGGAAAATCGCAAGCCACGAATCTTCATGGATTCCTCCTAAACAGACGCAGAGATGGACGCGATGCTACGAGAGGACTACCGTAGTATAGCGACGTTGCTCACCCACGCAAGGTTTCCGGAAGATTTGAACGGGTAGGTCTCGCCGGACCCTCGGCTTCACTTGCTCGACCGCGACGCTCTACGACGCGGTGACCTGTCCTACCAGGATGAGCGCGATGGGCAGGCTTCCTCCGGCCTTCACTTGCAGCGCCCAATGACCCTGGTCGTCCTGGACGACGGAGGGAAACGCCGCGCCCTGGCTCACCGGAATCAGGCTCAGGATGGCGGGATGTGCTGTCCGCGAGGCCTGCTTGCTCAGCTTGACCAGGTCCTCGACCTTGCCGATCGCACCGACCTGCGTGTCGACCGACACGGGACTCATGAGCAGGAAGTCTGGATACGGATTCACGCCCATGTGGTTGCCGTCCTGGGGAATCGTGGCATAGCGCAAGGTGTAGTATCCCGGCTTGATGGGCTGCCCGCGGAAGTCCGATCCTTGACTGGGGAAGTGCAGGACGCCTACCAACTCGCCCACACCGAGGGTGGAATAGACCGCGTCGGGACTGCCCGCTGAACCAGCACTCAGTGACTTGACAAGCCAGACTTCACTGACCGGCCCACCCTTGTCATTCACGAGGCGCGTGCCTTGCGGCTCGAGCGCGTCGGTGAGCGTCTTGGGGACATCCGGCGAGTTCAACGCGCCAATCGACTCCGTCTTGTAGGCGCCTTGTCCCCGGGCGAGCGCCGCAAAAGAAACCAGACAAGCGAGCAGGAAGCTTACGGTCATGGTCCGTTTCATAGGACTCCGTCCTTGCGAGAAATAAGGTTCAAATAGTTGAGATGCTGGAAAACAGAAAAAGGGGAACTCGCTTTGGCGCGGGTTTCCCCTTTCATGTTTGATTTGAGATCACAAGAACGCAACTCGACTCGGCGCACCGCCTGCTGATGCTGTTCTGACCTCTCGAGGCGTTAGAACAGACTACAGGCTGAAGGTTCCGACGAACGCGCTGCGCGCGCCCTCACGGCTCCACACCATGCCGAGGCCCTTGCCCTGGAACGATTCCTCGAGCGTGAAGGCCGGCATCGCGTCCGCCACCTTGGTGAGCGGCGGATAGTAGATTTCCTCGTTGCCGCAGATGTCGTCGCCGTCGCAGAGGCTGCGCGTTTCGATGCGCGCCAGATCTCCCGCCACCATCTTCACCGTTCCGTGATGGATCACGTCCAGGTTGATGGGCGCCGTCTCCACTCGCACCACGTTGCCGACCAAGGCGCCGCCGGCGGACTTGGCGAACGCCTGGAGCGCCACGCGCTGCCGGCTGGTAGCGCGCGAGTCCAGAATCAGCACCGCGTCAGCCGGATAAGGATTGTGGAACCGGTCGCCCAGTGTGGCGTTCGCTTTGACGACCGCGACCACGCCCAGCCCGCTCAGGTCCACACCATTCCAACTGCCGTTCCGCACCTTCCAGGCGAGGATCGCCTGCTTGCCGTCGAGATCGACTTGGGAATTCGCAAAGCACGGGCCGGTGTACACGTCCGCGCTCCTCACTTCCACATAATCGCCTTTGATTGCCGCCTGCGCCGACACCGTCGCGATGGCAGCCAGAAACAACACCGCCGCACCCGCAGCCAAAACTTTACGCATCTTCTCGTACCTCCTGAAGCTTCTTGCTAATCCCCAACCGCTTTCATTGTACACTCGCTCGTCCGATGGATTCAACCCGGCGGCAAGTCTCCTTGCGTTGGCGGGAAAACTCGCTCCGCGGTGTCATTCCGAGGAGTCGAAGGCGACGAGGAATCTCGCATTGTCCCTATTTTCAGAGCGAGATTCCTCGCTTCGCTCGGAATGACACGCTTTCAGAGCGTTTTCCCAGCAAGCGATTGGATGCTCATGACGTTTGTCCTGGTTCCGAAGCATCCCGAAACGGATTCGGCGCGCGCTCACCTGCGCAAACCTAAGGCGAGTTGATGGCCTCGAGGGCCTTGGCGTACTCGGCGTAGTCGAAGGCCCGGCACGTCTCGATCTTCACGTTTCCCTTGTTCCCCACGATCACCGCGACTTCGAGCGCCGCGAGATCGTTCGGCAGGTCGACGACGACCACGTAGTCGTAAGGCCCGAAGGTCGTGTAGAACGAGACCAGCTTGCCGCCCTTGCTCTCGAGCAGCTTCACAAAGGAGTCCCAGCGCTCGTGAACCCCGGTGATGTTGGTCATACCCTGGTGGGTCAGATGTCCGAGATAGATGTAGTGGGCCATTTGGTCACGAAACCTCGCGCCAGCAGTTTACTCTGGCTTGTGAGCGTGATTCAACCGTCAGCTTGATTCAAGTTTGCGGTCGGACTAGTCCAATTAGATGGAATCCACCCCGGCTCTGCACTTCCTTGCCTCCGAGCTGGTTCCAATCCGCGATAGGACGGGTAGCTGAGAGAGATAACGCTCTGATCCTGAACAACATTCCGGCTTCGTTTTGCGAGCGCCGCTGCCCTGGTCCGGCCCGGGCTTCTGCGATCCCCTCGTCGTCACTTTGGGTCCGAGAGCCTTCCGCTCAAATCTGCAATAGGAGGCATAGCTGAGAGACATGTGCGTTGATGATAAAGGACATTCCGGTTTTGCTTTGTTGCCGCGCCGCGCTTGCGGAGCGTCGAGCCTTTGGTGTTTCGTGTCTGCGGCTTCTCCCACCGCCGGCCCTCGATCGTCGCAATAGAACACCCATGCCTGATGGATACACCACAGAATAGACTAGTCCAAAAGTCCCGGTATTCAGTCCAGACTCAGGAGTATTGTGGCAGACGAGGCGGGCTCCGGTGGGATCCCACGACCGATAGAAGAAGAACATCACGAGCCTGGCCGATGATAAAGTAATAGTAAGATATTAACTTATACTAAAATAATTGTCAAGGTGAAATTCAGAACGACGCGCCAGTCCTGGCAGAGCTGCGTACCTTCCTCAGAGAGCATGGCATGACGATTCGCTGATGGCAGTCGGATCGTTCAGCGCGCACTGTTGACGTTCCGGAGTGGACGGGCTGGTCTTCCGCTCTCGTCTCTCCACTTCGTTCGGCCGTTGGCTGGAGCCCCGAGCATGACCGAGGCAGCAGTTGAGAGTGACACAAATTTGTAGTTATGAGTAAGTACGAGACACGCCCCGTCGTCGCCCAGTACGCCCCGATCCAACAGATCCTTGCGCAATGCCACGATGGCGGCGGGAGTCGAGCGGGAAGTGTCCTTGGGACTCTCGGATCCGGCCAGCACCAGAACGCCGTCAGGCACCTCGAATGCATACGCCCAAAGTCCCTTCGCCGTCAGACGCAGCAAAGGGCCGTGCGATTTTGGCAGGCCGTAGGCGTCGAGGCCGTAAGGAAGTTCCTTGACTGAGTCCAAGGCAATCGAACTCCCAGTGAACCTGAAGCTCATTTCCAAGGAGGGCCTATTCGGGCAGCAGCGCGCTGCATGATGCGAGTAGCCAGTAAGATCCTCGATGATCAGATCACCCTTTGGTTTCACACCATTGTAGCCATTGTCTGCATAGTCTCTGCGCCGCAGGATCCTATTTCGGATATCCGTTGGTTCCACCACGGCGATCTTGCCAGCGACGTCCGCCAGCACATGCCACGTTGTTACGGTGCCAGCTCCTGAGTGATAGTTGATGACCAGGATTCCCTCCTTCCCGCCAATATTCGTGAGCTTTTCGATACTGATCTCGTCAGCGCCCGACATCAGCCCAGAAAAGGGTTCCTGAAAAACGACCGACCAGCCGGCGTCCGAACTGTGCTTCAAGATCTGTATTCCCGCGTCGTAGTAACTGGGCGAGGTGCCGTGAACAGCCCGCGAGGTGTCCGGGACGTTGTACAGCAGAACGATCTCGGGTTTGGCGTTGTGCTCGAAGTCGATGCTGAGTTCTTGTTTGACAACGGCCGCAGGTGGAAGGAATGCCCGGACGTCACCAGTGTTCTCCTGGGGCGTGCCGAGTTGTAGGGAATAAGGCGTCACCAGAAAGCACATCAATAAGACACGACTCACCATCACGACCACCTTACTCCGATTCTACTCCGCCCAGGGGAGAAAGCTAAAACGCAGGGGACGTTCTCCGCTGCCAACCGCCATTTGAGCCACGAGAACTCGAAGATTGGCAATCGTCCGCGCCACCACGGTGCGCATCCAACGAAGCATGTCTCTCAAGCAAACTCGGGGACGTACGCTCGCCGTCGCGCTCGGCGTGACGTTGGTGGCGGTTCCGGCGCGTCCCGGCTACGGACGCGAACCCGCTCAGGACGCGCGGCGCCTCGTCGACGCCTGCATCCGGGCCGAGGGTGGCGCCAAGCGGCTCGCGGCGCTGCGCAGCGTGGAGTACCAGGGAACCCTCACGACGTCAGACGGCAAAGCGGCAGGACACTACGCCCTGATCCTCGAGCGGCCGAATCGCCTCTATCAGGAAGTGACGATCGGATCAGAGACGGTGCGCGAAGCCTACAACGGCAAGTCTGCCTGGCGCGAGGACGCGGCGGGTCTGCGCACCCTTACGGGCGCGGAGGGCACGCGGCTCGAAGCCGCCGCGCACTATCGCAACGATCGTCTGGCGCATTACCGCAAGGACAAAGTCCGCCTGCGTCCTCTCAGCCAGGAAAACATCCGCGGTCATAACGCGGAACGCCTCGAAGTGACGACGCTGGCGGGCGTGAAGCGTGAGGTGGCGATTGACTCCGCGAGCCATCTGGTCATCGAGGAGGCCAGTCCGGGAGGCGGAAGCGCGCCGGAAACCGGTGGTCGTGGCGCCGGAGCCGACAAGGACGACGAGCGCGTCTTCTATGACGACTATCGCACCGTCGACGGCGTCGCCGAGCCTTACCGCATCGAATTTGTGGCGCCGGATCGTCATTGGGTTGTCAGTATCACGCGCGTCGTCCACAATCCCCCCGTCAATGATGCGGTCTTCGCGTTTCCCGCGGCGTCCGCCCGGCCTCTGCCCGACATCGCCGTGCTGCTCCACTCCGTCGACGCGCATCAAAAGGCCATCGAGAAGCTGGTGGAGCAATACACCTGCGACAAGACTTCCGAGGAGTTCGAGGTGGACTCGCACGGCGTGACAAAGTCGAAGGTCAAGGAGTACCAGGTGTTCTATCTCGACGGCGACGAGGTCGACCGCCTGGTGAAGAAAGACCGCAAGGAGTTGAGCGCTTCAGAGCAGCAGAAGCAGAACGAGCACATCCAGAAAGTGGTGCGGGATTACGAAAAGCGGCACGCCAAAGAGGAGGAGAGGGAGAAAAAGGGCGAGCCGCCCAAGAAACACGATGACGACGTCACGGTCTCCGACTTTCTGCGCATCGACCGCTTCACCAATCCTCGCCGTGAGACCTTCCGGGGCCACGAGGTGATCGTCTTCGACTTCGAGCCCAATCCGGACTACAAGCCTGCCAAGACCGTGGAGCGCCTGCTGCACGAGCTTTCGGGCGCCGTCTGGATTGACGAGCCGGACGCGGACGTGGTCCGGCTGGAAGCGCACCTCACGAACTCGTTCAAACTGGCGGGCGGCCTCTTTGCTTCGCTGCAAAAAGGCTCGGCCTTCGTCTTCGAGCAAGCCAAGATCAATAACGAAGTCTGGCTGCCGTCCTACCTGGAAGCGCACGTGAGCGCCCGCGTACTCCTTTTCAAGGGACTGGGCGGGAACTTCACCCAGCGTTACACGAATTATCAGAAATTCCGGGTCGAGTCCGTTACGAAGCAGGGGGAAGTGAAGCCCAATCCGTAGAATTTCTGTTGGCGCTCCCGGCACCAGGCTGCTGACCGAAGCTGCTGACCGGTGTCAAGCTGCCGCGAGTAAACTGTCAGCAAGTAGGTCAAGCCATTACGCGCCTCGGCCCTCTTACTGCTTTCTGAGCAGCGCCGTCCAATTCGCGACCAAGGTAATGGAACTTGACTCCTCCGGCCGGTCGGAGGTCACGACGATGAACTTCTGGCCGTCGGGTGTCACATCAAACAGGGGCATCGCAATCGTCGGCGGATTCATTTCGAAAAGCGGGCGAATGGATTTCACTTGAAGGGAAGTCGCGCCTAAAGCCAAGTCCGCCTCCATCAGCCGGCTGCCGATGGTGGAATAAATGAGTTTCCCTCCGCCGGCCCAGCGGACGATCCAGCCGCCGGTGTGCGAGATCTGATACTTCCCGCCCGGGCCGGGGAAAGGGATCACGTAGACTTCGGGACGGCCGGATTCGAAAGAAAAATAGGCGAACCACCGGCCATCGGGTGAGAAATTGCCGTCGTACACGCTGGAGTCAGTGTGCGTGACCTGGAAGGGTTTCTTCTCGCCTGTCAAAGGCAGAATCCAATTCTCCTCGCGTCCTGCTGCGGTGTCGTAAAAGCCGTAGGAAAGATAACGGCCGTCGGGAGACCAGTCGATCACCGCCAAACGGTCGTTGTGCGGCGGTGCGTAGAGGAGTTCCGCGTCGCCCGAACCATCCGCGGGCTTGCGGAAGATCGCCCTTTGGCCGCCGGCGGGTCCCGCATAGGCGACGTATTTTCCGTCGGGAGACCACACCGACCAGATCTTCCCGCCAGAGCCAAAAGTCAGTCGCGTGCTCACGCCCCCCGAGACCGGAAACGACCACAGCTCATCCGTCCCGGTCTGATGGTTCACGACCCGCGCCAGGATTTGCTTCCCGTCGGGTGAAATCTTGGGCGAATTGTATTCCGCCACCTCGCCCAGGGTTCCCAGCGGATTGCCGCTGTGATCGAACCACTCGAGGCGGGCCGTCGTGGATGACGCTTGATATGCCAGGATGGAGCCGCTCGTGGCCGAGGCGCTGTCGGCCTTGGCGAGCGGCATCGCTTTGCCTGACACGCTGCCGGTCGCGGGGTCGAACGGTTGCGCTAAAACTTCCTCCGCTTTCGAGAAGAGCAGGAAGCCAGCCGCGTAGCCGTCGACGCGAGCGCCGTCCAACACCAGCTTTGATTCGCTCGAGTCGAGTGAGGCCATGAGAATACGGCCTTGCCCGCCGGTGGTTACGGCATCGTAAAGAAAGTGCTTGCCGTCGGGCAAGAAGATGCCGGAATAGTGGCTGGCTTCATCCTTTGCCAGTCGCGTTGCCGCGGCTGGGGTGCCTCCGGAAGCCGGAATTTTGTAGATCTCTTTACCCTGGGGCGGCTTGAAGAGGATGATGCCTGTTGGCCCCCAGTCACTGCCTCCGTTCGGACTGTCCCCCAGGACCTGAACGCTGCCTCCTGCGAGTTCGACCGTCTTGAGTTTCCCGTCGGCATCGAAACCCAGCGAACGGCTGTCCGCGGACCAGAAAATGCCGGCGGCGTCCTCCGTACCGGCGACCGGCGTCGCGGTTGCGGAGTTGAGCGGGCGGACCCAAATCTTCGTGACGCCCTGCGCGTCGGTGGCGGAAAACGCCAACTGCTTTCCGTCCGGCGAAATCACCACCGGGCCGGCGTTGAATCCTACGGAACGAAACGTCGTCCCGGGCGGCGCGGGAATGAATGACATTACCGGTTCTGCGGTCGAAGTGGCCGAGGGAAGAAACATCTTCCAGGCGAGCGCCGCGGCCAGGATCGCGAAGGCAATTGCGAGTCCCCAGGGCAGGACGCGCCGTAGCGGCGGCTTTACGCCGCCAAACTTCTCTTGGTCGGGTAAACCGGCCGCCATATCTGCGGCGCCGCTCAGAGTCTCCGTGAGGGTGATCCGCGCTTCGCCGATGGATTGCAGCCGCAGCTTGCGGTCCTTGGTCAGGCACCGGCGCAGCAATCGCGCCATCGCAGGCGGCGTCGCGGCGGGCAGCGCGGCCCAATCGGGATCGAACTTCAGCACGGAGGCCAGAATGTCGGATGTGGTCTCGCCCTGGAACGCCGGACGGCCGGTGATCATCTCAAACAGCACCGCGCCGAATGACCAGATGTCGGCGCGACGATCTACCGCGTGGCCGCGCGCTTGTTCGGGCGACATGTAGGCCGCCGTGCCCATGATCACGCCCTCGCGCGTCGCGGCGACCGTCAGCGTGGGCGAGTTTGAGATATCGCCGGACGCAATCGGATCCTCCATCGCCTTGGCCAGGCCAAAGTCGAGTATCTTGACGGTGCCTTCATGAGTGACTTTGATGTTGGCGGGTTTCAAGTCGCGATGGACAATGCCGCGTTCGTGAGCCGCTTCCAGGGCTTCGGTGATCTGCCTCGCAATCGCCAGCGCTTCGTCGACCGGCATGGGTGACGGACGCAACCCGTCACCCCCAGCCCCTCTCCCCAGGGCAGAGGGTGGCCCGCCGGAGGCGGGTCGGGTGAGGGGTTTGGCGCTCGACAGCCGCTCGGCCAGCGTCGCGCCTTCCACCAGCTCCATCACCAGAGCGCGTACGCCGGCCGCGTCTTCCAAGCCGTAGATGGCCGCAATGTTCGGATGATTGAGCGAGGCGAGCACCTGCGCTTCGCGCTGGAATCGCGCCATACGCTCGGCGTTATGCGCCAGAGCCTCCGGCAGCACCTTCAGGGCGACGTCGCGCCCGAGCTTCGTGTCCCGCGCGCGATACACCTCGCCCATCCCGCCCGCGCCGAGCGGCGCGAGAATCTCATAGGGACCTAATTTGACGCCTGGAGCGAGGGCCATGGACGGACGGGATTATACACAATCTCGGGTCAACGGGCGCGGACGGGAGTAAACTCGGCCGGCCGGGGAGCGATTCGATGATTAGTTTTGAGCTACTGGATCGGATCTGGCAGGACGGGCGTTATACCCTGCGACCGATCCCATGGTGGCGCTGCGGTACGAATAATTCGCAGAGCCGGGGAACTGGACGAAACCCAGGTCCAGGTCAGAGGGGCTCAGTCAGTTGCTTGACGATCGGGCCGACGACTTGTTCCAGGCTCGTGAGGCTCAGCAGGCGGTCCCGGAGAAAGGCGAACGGACGCGAGCGGCGGAGGAAAGCACCGCGCTTACCGAACTCGCCAACTAGCGTCGCGTTTCGCAAAAGGGTGACACATGGGCAGGTCCCCTGTAGCGCCGGTCTGTGACCGGCGGGCCTTGTCTTTTGAAGGATTTCGCCGCTCATAGAGCGGCGCTACAGCACCTAAGGCGCGTGTCACCTATTTCAGTGACGCGACACTAGTGGCGGTCGCGGTCATCGCGATCGCCGTGGTGGTCGCGGTCGTGCCTCCGGTCAAAGTCCCGACGGTCGCGGTCGCGGTCCCAGCGGTGGTCATGCACAAAGCGGCCGCGATCGCCTTCCCAGTAACCTACAAAGTACTGCGAGCGGTCATAACGCGGAACCACCCAACGAGCTCCGGCGTACGGCGGCCGAGTCCAATAGCCGGGATGCCAGCGGTAGCGCCTTCCCGCCGGATACCAATAACCTTCTACCCACACAAACTCCGGGCCGGGCCTGGGTGGCAGGACGCGGATTACGCGGGGCGGCGGAGGCGGCCCGATGTTGATTCCGACCCCGATGGAGACCTGGCCGCCGAGTGCTGACGCACCGGCGAGCAGTGCTGCAACCACTGCCACCCTGATCAAACTGCGCATAGACGCTCCAACCTCCGTCGGATAAGGCACGTCACGACCGTGCCGTCTGTCGCACCGCCGATTAGATGCGTCCAGGAAGGAATGTTGTGGTCTGCCAAGTTGCGGCAGCAATCTCGAGCCGCTACAACGCCTCGTAGCAGCCGCGTCCGGATTTGCAATGCTCGACGTCGGCGACGTCGCCGTCCGGTCCCAGACACGTCTGCGTGTGGCTGCACCAGTAGATGCCGCTGGCGGACTCCGCCATCCGGAACTCGCGTCCCGTGTCGATGAACATCTCCTTGCAGCGCAGCGCGCGGCAGTGCAGCTCGGCCGGCGCGAGCACGTTAAGCGAGGAATCACTTGGTTGAGACACGACGAATCTCCTTTCGCTGGCGTCCTGGCTGCGGCGTCACGCGCTCTTCGCAGCCGCGAGAACGGCGCGCTTCACTGCCACGCGCGTGAGTTGCACTTTGTAAGCGTTGCGGCTGAGCGGCGTCGCTTTGCTGACGGCCGCTTTGCCCGCGGCATCGGCAACGTCTTCGCTCACCGTCTTCCCCGCCAGCGCTTCCTCCGCCTCGGGCGACGGCCAGGGAACCGGCGCGACGTGTCCGAGCACGACGCGCGCGCCGTTCACGGTCTTGCCGTTCATGTGGAGCACCACGGCGGCGGCCGCCAGCGGCCAATCAAGCGCTTCCTTCTGCCGGACTTCGTAGACCGCCATCCTGGCTCCCGCATGATGCGGGACGGTGATCTCCGTCAGGATTTCGTTGGGCTTGACAGCGTGCTCGCGTTCCTGATCGCTCGCAGGCGTCACGAAGAGCTTGTCGATGTCGAGCTCGCGCGCGCCGTCCGGCCCCGCCAGCTTCACCTTGGCGCCCAGCGCGATCAAGATGGGCGCGAGGCTCGACGGACTCACGAAATACGCCGGCCCGGAGTTCCCGAGGATGGCGTGGTAGCGGTTGTCGCCGTCAGGCACGAGTGACTTGCCGTTGAACTGGGCGAGCAGCCCGTAACCGGCGCGATAGTACCAGCAGCGCGGCCGTTGGAGCAGGTCGCCGCCTACGGTGCCCATGTTGCGGATCTGCTGGCTGCTGACGCCTTGCGCCGCCTCGACCAGGGCAGGGTAGTCGCGCTTCACCGCCGCATGATCGCTCAGTTCCTCGAGCGTGGCCATGGCGCCGATGCGGAGTCCAGTGCCCGCCGCAAACTGGACGCCGCCGAGCGCCTTGATACCTTTCAGGCTCACGACGCGCGTGGGCGACTGCACGTAGTCCTTCATCAGGCTGATGAGGTCCGAGCCGCCAGCCATGACTTCGGTTGCTCCCCAGTCGCTACCGAGCAGCTTCACAGCCTCTTCCGTCGTCTTGGGATTTGCGTATTCGAAGGCTTGCATCAGGCCATCCCTCCTTTCTCGAGTGCCGCAAGAACCTTGTCAGGAGTCAGCGGCAACGTCGGGACGCGGACGCCGATGGCGTTGGCGACGGCGTTCGAGATGGCCGCGCCAGGTGAGACCACGGGCGGCTCGCCCAGGCCGACCACGCCGCGTTCGTCGTAGCCCGGCCCGGTCATCATGTGGACCACCAACTCGCCGACATCGCCGATGCCGGCCAGCTTGTAGAACTCCATGTTGGGATTCAGCATGCGGCCGGTCTGGTCGTCCATGATCTTCTCTTCGTAGAGTGCGTAGCAGACGCCCATGATCAAGGCGCCGTACACCTGGCTCTCCGCCGTCTTCAGGTCGATGACCAGGCCGCAGTCCTGCGCCGCCACCAGCTTGTTGATGCGCACGATGCCGGTCTCGGTGTCAACCGAAACGTCGGCGGCCTGCGCGCCGCCTACCCCGCCCGTCGCCAGCTTGCACTGCGAATTGCGGTCCTGCTCGCCGTGCGCCTGGATGCCGTTGACGCCCAGCTTGGCGCACGCCTGCTTCCAGGTGAGGCTCTTTGAGGGATTGCCTTTGACGCGAACGTGACCCTCGACCGCCTCCAGTTGATCCGCCTGGGCGCCGAGCGCCGAAGCCACCTTGGCGAAAAGCTGGTCGCGCGCGTCCACCGTACCGCGGCGCGTGGAAGCACTGACGCCGCCGACCGTGGTGCTTCCACCCGAAGGCCCATCGAAGGGATACTTGCTGTCGCCGATGGTCACCTTGATGGCATCGACGGGCAGTCCCAAAGTCTCCGCCGCCACGATGGCGATCACGGTGCGCGTGCCGGTGCCGAGGTCCTGGCTTCCCATCTTGACCTCGACTGAGCCGTCGGGCTGGATGGTCACGAGGTTCGTGCTGCGATGCGGATCGCCACCCCAGGTGTGGATCGAAACGCCGAGTCCGCGCTTGATGTGGCCCGCGGTCTTGTCGCCCCGCGGATGCCAGAGCTTCTTCCAGTCGGAGAGTTCGGCCACCTTCTGGAGTTCCTCTTGATACGTCTTCGCGAACTCCGGGTTAGGGGCGAGGCTCGCATTCTTCGAGAAGAACGCGACCGGGTCCATGTTGAGCTTCGCCGCGAGGTCGTCGAGCGCGGCCATGGTGACCAGGCACGCCTGCGGGTGATTGGGCGCGCGCCAGGCACGCGAACCACCGATGTTGCAGGCGACGTAAGTGTGCTTACGGGTTTGATTGGGAATCCTCAAGACGTAAGGAATGGGCGGCGTGCCCGCTCCGCCAACCCCTCCCGTCCCCCATGACTCGGATTGCCAGGCGGTCAACGTACCGTCTTTCTTGGCCGCAACCTTCACCTTGGCGAACGCCGAGGGGCGCGCGCCGGCCACCATGAGTTCGTGATCGCGCTCGAGCAGCAACTTGACGGCCTTCCCGCCGGCGCTTTTCGACAGGCGCGCCGCGGCCAGTCCCCAGCGGTCGGCCTGGAACTTGCTCCCGAATCCTCCCCCCACGTAATCGCAAATCACGGTGATATTGTTCTGCGGGACGCTCAGCGGCTCCGCAAACTGCGATCCCAATGTCGAGACGCCTTGCGTGGACGCCCAGATTTTCAAGTTCTGCGGGTCGCTCCACTCGATCACGTGTCCGTGGGTCTCGAGACAGCAGTGGGTAATCACCGGGATTCCGTAATAGCCTTCGGAAACCACGGAGTCCGGGTCGGCGAACGCCTTGTCGGGATCGCCGATCTTCTGCTGGACGGCGGGCTTCACGTGCTCTCCCGCCTTCGCGAGATCCTCTTCGTTGACGAGGAAGGGAAGCTGCTCGTACTCGACCTTGATCTTGCGGATGGCGTCCTCGGCGGTTTCTTCCTTCTCTGCCGCGACCGCCACAATCTCGTCGCCTGCCCACTGAATTTCCGTCCCTGCCTTCTGGATGACCTCGACCGCCTTCACGCCCGGTAACTTCTCGGCTTCGGAGGTGTCGATGGACGTAATCTTGGCGTGGGCGTAGGGACAGCGCAGGATCTTGCCGAACAACATACCGGGCCGGTTGATGTCGAACGTGTACTTGCCTCGCCCGCTCGACTTCATCGGGCCGTCGATGCGCTTGATGCGTTTCCCGATCAGGTGACGCTCGTTGGCCGGCGGCCAATCATACTTACACTTTTCCATGAGCTCCTCCCTTCGTCGCTTTGGAGGCCTCGAGCACGGCCTGCCGGATTCCCGCGTAGGTGCCGCAACGGCAGAGGTTGCCGCCCAGTCCTTTTTCCACTTCCTGGAGCGTGGGATGAGGATGCTTGTCGAGGAAAGCCTTGCAGGCGACCACGAAGCCCGGCGTGCAGAATCCGCACTGCTGAGCGTCGTTGTCGACGAAGGCGGCCATCATCGGGTGGAGCTGGCCCTCGGGCGCCAGACCCTCGATCGTCGTAATGTCGTGTCCTTGCGCCTCGATGGCGAGTATCGTGCACGAGTAGACCGCCTTGCCGTCGACGAGCATGGTGCAGGCGCCGCACGTGGCGCGATCGCAGACGCGTTTCGCTCCCGTGATGTCGAGGTGGTTGCGGCAGGTATCGAGAAGGGTCGAGCGCGGCTCGAGGTCGAGCTGGTGCGTCTTCCCGTTGATGCGCAGCGTGACCGGCGTCTCACCCGGCCCGACCACTCCGCCACCCTCAGGCCGCGGTACCGCCGCCAGCGCCGCCGCTGGACCCGCGAGCAAGCTGCCTGAAACCGCGACTCCCGCGCCTCGCAGAAAATCGCGGCGCGACACGGGTCCCGCGGAAGAAGGCCTGCGCGGCTTGTCCTTTTTCCGTCTCATGGTCCACTCCTTTTATTGCTTGAACGAGATACCTGAAATCAGAGAGCCGTAAAACGCTTACGTGTACGCTTACGTTCCCCGGCAGAACTAGAAGGGCTTTAACGAGATACCGATTATAGCACCACTGGCGCGGGCTGCAAGGCCCAATGTCATTCTGAGCCCGTTCGCGCACCGTGTCATTCTGAGGAGCGAAGCGACGAAGAATCTCGCTCTGAAAAAAGCCAGGGCGAGATCCTTCGCCGAAGTCTGCCCTGAGCGGCAGAGCGAGATCCTTCGCTTCGCTCAGGATGACAGCGAAGGACTCAGGATGACAAGCTCGGTCGGCGCGGCCTGGGGTCACTTCTGCGCCGCCGGCTTGTTGAACTTCGCGTCGTCGAGCGGGACGTTGTCCTTGATCTCGCCAAACTTGATGGTCGAGTCGCCGTCCGTGCGGTTGCGGCGGATGGTGAAGGGCAGCTTCACGCCGTCCACGTCGCGATAATCGGTGAGCAGCGAGATCTGTGTGCTCTTGCCTTCGTCCGGGATCTCGACGGGCAGATCATCGCGCACCAGCAATCCGCTCTGGGTGTCGAAATACAGTTTCTCGACGTCGCCGCTCGCGAGCGTGGCATCGACCACGTAAGCGTCGCTCTCACCGACCTTGGCCTTGCCCTCAACCGTCATCGAGCGATAGAGCTTCGGCAGGTTGAGCTCGCGATAGAACTCGGCGTCAAACTTCATGGAGTCGAGGTCGGAGCCCGTCAGGTCCTTGGGCCCTTCGTCTGGATCGACGTACCATCCTGCGGTGCCGTTGTACCCGCGCTGGTCGACGCCGTTGCCGGGGACGTTTGAGATGACCACGCGCTTGTTGGGCGCCTTCATGTCGATCTCGATGGTTCCCGGCACGATGGACCCCGTATCGCCTGAGGGCGGGAGCTCGAGTGTGCCTTTCATCACGCGCGTCGTGACCTTCTCGATGGCCGCTCGGCCGCCGATGGCCTGGACGTACTTCGCGAGGAGTTCGTCGACGGTGGGCGTCACTGCGGCGGCGGCCTGGGCCGGTCGAGCGCCGGCGGAACTTACGGCAGCGCAGAGCACGGCCGCGAGGGACGCCGTGATGGAAAAAACGATGGTGCGCGGCCAGCGAGTCATGGGATTTCTCCTTTGCGGTGGAAATTATGTCTGCATCGCGCCGCGAGTTCAAGTACCATGAATGGTCAGGCCATGCAAAGCCTCGGATTGACCCAATGGTCGCAGAAGTTGCTTCCCTCCGGCGTGAGCGAGAAAGGACGCCGCCTGCGCCCCAGCCTGGGATACCTGTTCACGCCGGAAATCCACGTTTACGCTTCGTCGATCGCCGCCAACGCCTTGCTCTCGTTTTTCCCCTTCACCATGATTCTGCTCACCGTGTGCCGGCGCTGGCTGCACTGGGAAGGCGCCTACCAGGTGATCCTGGCGCAGTTGCGCGCCAATCTGCCAACCGGCGCGGACTTCGTGATCCGCAACCTGATGGCGATGGTGGGAGCGAAGCACCGGCTGCAAGCGATCTCCGTCATCACGCTGTTCTTCACCAGTTCCGGCATCTTCCTGCCGCTCGAAATCGCGCTGAACAAGGTTTGGGGATTCAGCCAGAGCCGCAGTTTCCTGCGCAATCAGGGCGCCTCGTTCGCGCTCGCCGTGGTCTCGGGCGGACTCGCGCTCGCCTCGATTCTCCTCGCGGCGGAAGCGGAGCGCTACGCGCACGTGCTCGAAGCCCTTCCGCCGCACTTGCTGTCCTCGCTCGTGTCGCGCATCCTCCTCGAGGCGATTGCGGTGCCCACGGTCATCATCATTTACTTCATCATCTTTTATTTTCTGCCTAACGGAAAAGTGCCGGCGCGCTGGGTGCTGCCCGGGGCGGTGGTGGCCGGTGTGCTGACCGAACTGGGGAAGTTCGTTTACCTGGCCAGCCTGCCGCTCTTCGGATTTCGCGAGGTGTACGGCCCTTTCACCCTCTCCGTGACGCTGTTCTTCTGGGCGTTCGTGGGCGCGCTGATCATGCTCTGGGGAGCGTACATCTCCCACCGCGGATTCGAGTGGTCGTCGGCGCGCCGCCTGAAAACGGAGCCGGCGCACGCCCCATCCGCCACAGGCTAGACCGCCGTCAAGCTGCATGAACATCCGCCAGGAAATCCTGAACGCTCCAGAGTCGCTGCGGGAGACGCTCGAGAAGGGCCGCCCGGAGTACGAGGCGGTGGTCCGCGCGACGCGCTGGACCGCGCGGCCGCTGTATCTGGTGGGCCGGGGCGCGTCCTACATCGCGGCGCTCGCGGGGGGCCTGGCGTTCGAAAGCCTGCTCGGACTGCCCGTCATCGTCCGGCGCGCGCTCGACTTCCGCGCTTATTCCGCCTCGGCGCTGGACGCGCGGTCGGTTCTCCTTGCCGTGTCCCAGTCCGGCGAATCTCGAGACGTGCTCGAGTGCGCCCGCGCCGGGCGGCGTCGCAGCGCAACGGTCCTGGCTTTGACGAGCAGCCCGACGACGTCGCTCGCCAAGCTTGCGGACCGGGTTTTGGTCGTGCGAGCCGGTGAAGAGCCGGAGCCGCGCGTGCGGACAGTTCTCTGCCAGCACGCGGCGCTCAGCGCGGTCGCCCTGCTCGCGGCGCGCCTCCTGAAGCCGCCCGACCCGCAAATCGCCTCGGTCGAAGAGGAGTTGCTCAGCCTGCCGGGTGGGATCGAGCGGACGCTGACGCAGTTTCGCGACGCGCTGCGCTCGCTCGCCGCAGAGCTTGCGGGCGCCAAGCGACTAAGCGTGGTCGGCGGGGGATTCTACTATCCGGCGGCGCTCCAGTGGTCGCGCCTGGTCGAGAAGTGGTTGGGAATTCCGGTGGCGTGCTTCACGCCCGATCAGTTCAGTGACTTCCATGAGTCCGGCGCTGGCTTGCGCCGGACGCCGGAGGAAACGCCCCAGGTGGTCGTGCTGTCCGGTTCGCGGTCGAAGCTGCAGGCTCAGGCGGACGAGCTAGCGCGCGAGTGCCGGAAGGCTGGAACCGCCGTATTCTCGGTGACCGATGCGGCGGATCGCGAACTCGCCGCCCGCTCCTCCATGGCGGTTCTCTTGCCGGCGCTCCACGAACTGCCGGGCTCGATCCTGACCCTGGCGCTGCTCGACTGGGTGGCGTGGGAGGTGAGCAAAGAAATCACCAAGCCGGCGTAACGTACGCAAATTCCCTGCACACTTCTCTCTGTTTAGACTAGTTAACCCTTAGGACAGTAATCCTCGACCTCAATACTAACTATTGACAAAACATACAATCTCAGTTAAAGTGCCTGGCATGGACATCGGGAAACGATTACGGAGCATGCGTGAGTCCAAGGGCTTGTCTCAGGGCGATATCGAAAGACGTTCAGGACTTTTGCGCTCATATATTTCTCGCGTCGAGGGCGGCTACACCGCTCCTTCTCTCACTACGCTGGAAAAATTCGCCAAAGCGCTTGGGGTTGAGCCGTACCAGATCCTGTTTCACACTCACGGCAACCCCAAGTCCCCCAGAATCCCTGAGCAACCCGGTCTGACGAAGCCCGCGAAACGACTGCTGAAGATGTTTGAGGCCATGTCGAGTGGAAACCGCAAAGTGCTGTTGATGATGGCCGACAAACTGGGCAGGACCTAGGCTCGCGGGAACGGGAGTCTTTGGACGCCGCCTTCCAGGTCAGCATCATATATAATGGTGGGCGGACGATGAGGATCACACCTCAGGGAAATCGGAGTTCCGCTGTGTTCCTGGCGGTACTCGCCGCGCTGCTCGGCGCGTGCGTGGCGCTGGCGGTGCCGTCCGGTACGCGCCCGGCTCAGGCGAATCCCGCTCTGACGGCGCTCGAAGGCAAGCTCCTCTCCGTGGCGGGACACGGCCCAGTGCTCCACACCCACGACAAGAATATCCCGCTGGCGGCGACAAGCTCGTATCTTCTCCATACGCTCGAAGACCAGCGCCTCGCCAATCGCGAAGTACGGCTTGAAGGCACGATGAAAGCCGACGGGCGCTTCGAGGTGGCGCACCTTTTCACGATTCGCGACAGCAAGCTGTATCGCGTGCGCTACTACTGCAATGTCTGCAACATCGCGGCGCTCGAGCCCGGCCGCTGCGTCTGCTGCCAGCGTCCCACGGAACTCCAGGAAATCCCCGTGTCGCAAACGGACCAAGATACCATCGCCAATTGAAGGCCCGCCGACCCAGCGTTGACACCCCTCCCCAGCGGATGTTACAAAGGAATGAACGTCCATTCCGGTGCGGCAAGCCTTTGTCTGGTGAGCGTAGCTCAGCTTGGTAGAGCGCCAGACTGTGGATCTGGACGTCGCGGGTTCGAATCCCGTCGCTCACCCCAACCTCTCATGCAGCGCTTTGCTCAAACCTGCGACGCTGTCGCCGCGACCCCTCGCACTAAGGAGAAGGTACGCCTGGTGGGCGAGTATCTCCGCGACTTGCCAGCGCACGACGCGGCGCTCGCCGCGGTCTTCTTCACCGGGCGCCCTTTCCCGCGCATCGAAGAGCGGGTTCTTGGAACCGGCGGATCCTTGATCTGGCAAGTGCTGGGCCGCCTCGCAAGTTCCGGCGCCGAGAGCTTCGAGTCCATCTACCGGAAGCACGGCGACCTCGGCGCGATGGCGGAAGAGATTCTGGCGGGGCAAGGAACTGGAGCTCCTTTGTCGCTCGCCGACGCACTTGCTGCGTTTGACAAGCTGGCGGCGAGTCGAGGCGCGGCAGAGAAGCTGATCGCGCTCCAGGAACTGCTGCGACGCGCGGCACCTGTCGAGGCGAAGTACATCGTCAAGATCATCACCGGCGACCTGCGCATCGGTCTCAAAGAGAGTCTCGTTGAACTGGCCATCGCGCACGCCTTTGCGAAGCCTCCAGAGCAGGTGCAGCGCGCCAACATGCTCACCGGCGACATTGGCGCAACCGTCCGCCTCGCTGCCGCAGACAAACTCAGCGAGGCGCATCTCTCTCTGTTCCATCCCATCGGATTCATGCTGGCGAGCGCCGCGGAGACCGCCGCCGAGGCGATGGAGTACTTCTCCGAGGGCGCACAGGTCGAAGACAAATACGACGGGATTCGCGCTCAGGCGCACAAGTCGGGCGAGCACGCGAGGCTCTTCTCGCGTACGCTCGACGCGATCGGCGAGTTTCCTGAGCTCCTCGCGCCCCTTGCCGCTCTGCCGGGTGAGTTCATCCTGGACGGCGAGATCATCGGATGGCGCGACGGGCGTCCGCTGCCGTTCACCGAGTTCCAGAAGCGCCTTGGCCGCAAGACGCCCAACCTGCAGCGGAGTCTGTGGCCGGACCTCACGGCAGGCGCCGGGACGGTGGGCGAGGTTCCCGCCGTCTACGTGGTCTTTGATCTCCTCTACTGTGATGGCGCACTCTTGCTCGACCGGCCGCTGAGCGAACGCCGACGTCGCCTGGAAGCTTTGCTCGCGAGCCCGCCTCAGCCGGAAGGCGCGTCGCAGCCAGGCTCTGCGGCCCGCGAGGCTGTCGACCAAAAAGTACGACTGGCGCCCGCCGTTCCATGCCGCGCCGCCGACGAACTTCAGCGGGCTTTCGAGAACGCCCTGGTGCGTGGTAATGAAGGCGTGATGGTGAAGACGCCCGGTTCGGCGTACACACCAGGACGCCGCGGCCAGGCGTGGCTGAAGCTGAAGCGGCCGCTCGCCACACTCGACGTGGTGGTGACGGCGGTCGAGTACGGTCACGGCAAGCGGCACGGCGTCCTCTCCGACTACACGTTCTCGGTCCGCTGCGAGGAGGGCGACCGTTTGGTGACCATCGGCAAGGCCTACTCCGGATTGACCGACGCCGAGATCGCCGAGTTGACGGAGTATTTCAAGCAGCATACCCTGGCGGATCAGGGCTTCCGACGCGAGGTCGAGCCTACGGTGGTCATGGAGGTTGCCTTCAACAACATCCAGCGCTCCGGCCGTCACCAGAGCGGCTACGCGCTGCGCTTCCCGCGCATCGTGCGCTTGCGGCCTGACAAGCGGGTGGAGGAAATTGACACCTTGGAACGCGTCAAGGAACTGTATCGGCGTAGCCCGGGTGTGGAAGCCAGCCGATGAGCAAAGGCCATCCTCTGGTTATCGACGGCGCCAGTTGTTAACCGGTTGGTTACTTCGTAATCAGTTGACGGAACTGGCCTGATTAGGGTAAGTTGTGGGCAGGTGTCGAGATGTCTCTCGGCGCCGGCGAGGGCCGGTCGCACGGGAAGGTTGGGGCTAAAGAGTGAAAGGACTAGTTCGGAGGAGCGTTCGGGGGCGACGGTAGAAATCCGTTTTATGTTCAAGACAGGCCGCTACGAGATCGTCGGCGAACTGGGAAGAGGATCGATGGGGATCGTGTATGAGGGTTATGATCCTCTGATCCATCGCCGTGTCGCCATCAAGACCATGCGGATCGAGGGCCTCACGACCCGCGAGTACGAGCAGTACAAGGCGCGGTTCCAAGCCGAGGCGCAGGCCGCCGGAGTCCTCGAGCACCCGAACATCGTCACCATTCACGACTTCGGCGAGGACAATGGCGTTCTGTATCTCGCCATGGAGTTCCTGAAGGGGAAGTCGCTGCGCCAGATCGTCGACGAAAAAGGTATCCTCCCGGTCGAGACCGTGATCCCGATTTTCCAGCAGGTCGCAAGCGCCCTCGATCACGCCCACGAGCACCACATCATCCATCGCGACGTCAAGCCGGCTAACATCATGGTGCTCGACAGTGGTCTGGTGAAGGTGACCGACTTTGGCATCGCCAAGGTCCTCTCGACCGACACCGGCATGACGTATTCGGGGCAGATCCTGGGTACGCCGAATTACATGTCGCCCGAGCAGGTCAAGGGGGAACGGGTTGACGGCCGTTCGGATATCTTCGCGCTCGGAGTGATTCTCTACGAACTGGTGACGGGGCAGAAGCCGTTCGGCGGCCAGAACGTCACCACGGTGATGTACAAGATCATCAACGAGGCGCCGACCTCGCCGCTGGAGGTCGATCCTGCCATTCACGCCGGTCTGGCCTACATCACCAACCGGGCGCTCGCGAAGCGGCCCGAGGATCGCTACCAGACGTGCCGTGAGCTGGCGGATGATCTGGCCAACTACCGGAATCTGGTCAAGTCAGCAGCGGCGAGCGAGACAGTGGTCACGCAACGCCCGCCGCTCGGTGTGGTCGCCCAGACAGGGGTACAGGCCGCACCCGCAGCACCGGTTCAGGCCCGGCGATTTCCGGTGATGGGGGCGGTCGCGGCGGTGCTCATTGTCGCGGCAGGACTGGGGGCAGGCTACTATTTCCGCACCCGTCAACGAGCGCTGACGGCGGCGCCGAGCAGCCCGCCGGCGAACGTCGAGGCCGCTACGAAGACGCCGTCCTCGGCAGTGAATCCCGTTTCTAGTGCGCTTGGTAGTCTGAATTCGAATCCGGCTGGAGCGAATCCCGCCGGTCCGGGTTCCGGCGCGTCCGGTGCGCCCACCGAGAGTGTGGCGGACCGAGGACGCGCACCTGGGTCAACGGGCTCCGCCGCGGGCGAAACGGCTTCGCCTCCGCAGAAGGGCGATGCTTCGCGTGCCAAGGAGTCGAAGCAACCGAAAGAACTGTCGAGCGCGGGTCAGGAAAAGAAGGCGCGCCCGGCCATCCGAAATGCTTCCTCTGCGGCGAGCCAGGGTCGCTCGCCGTCCCGCGTCAATGAACAGCAGACCGCCGGGTCGAGTGCCGCGCCTCGGACGACAGAGGTAGCCAACGCAGAGCCTGCGCCCACGCCACCCCCTCCCACCGGCCAAACGGCGACATCTCAGCCTTCGAACAACTCGCCCGCTCCTGGCGGCGCTACCAGCACGTCAGTCGCCGGTGACGCGACGGCCCCGGGTTCCGAGTACGTGCTGGAGACGGACCCCATCGGTATTGATGTGTTCATCGACGGGAAACTGTGGGGGCGCACGGAGAACGATAAGCCCGTAGTGGCGAGTCTGGCCGCCGGCGATCACACACTCATCCTGAAGTATCACGGCGTAGAAGTTCTGAAACGCCAGATCAAGAAGACCAACGATGCTCAGTGGCAGCGGTGGAAGCTGCCCATCACCGAGCCTGTCCCCTAGTCTCGCCGGCTTATCCCCCGAAAAACTTCTCCAGCGTTTCGACTTCGCGTTCGGCGGAATCCATGTTCTGTTCCGCCGATGCGGCGTCGCCCGCGACCAACGCGTCATGAGCGTCGTCCATAAACTGGCTCATGCGGTCGACGGAGGCGGCGATGTCGCGGCGCGGTCCTTGACCCTGGGCCTGCTGTTGCGCCGAAAGCCGATCGAAGCTCGACTTGACGCTTCGCGCGCGTGCGGCGAGTTGGGTGAGCCGCTGGCGCAGTTCTTTCAGCTTCGTGGCGTTTGCTGCACCGGCGGCGGGCGCGCTTGATTCCGAATTGGAATGCTGCGCAGCGGCGGAGGCCTGCCCTGATTGCGAGCCACTCTTGGATTCAACACTTGCCGAGGATCTCGGGGCTCGCGCCTCGTGCCGCACTGTTTTCGCGGCGGCTGACGGGGTCGGCGCAGCCTGTTGGCTGGCGCCTGCGTTGTCGCCGGGTGTCGCGGTGGGCTGCGCCGTTTCCGATTGCTGGGCGGGCTGGTCCTGGGCCGGCTGGGCGCCGCCGGCCGCACCCGGCTGTTCGGAACTTGGCTGAGCGGGCGAACCTGCTTGCGAGGCAGGCGTTTCGGACGCCGCGGGCAGCGTGGTTCCCCCCGCCTTCGCCCGGTGCCACTTCGGCAGTTGCGTGGCCCCGATGACGATAACGGCGATCGCCACCAGCGCTCCCGCGGTCATGTAGAACCCGCGATAGCTTCGAGCCGCCACAGGCTGCGTTGTCGGATCTGGAGTTAAGCCTACGGAGGCCGCCGGTGCGGGAGGGGATGGAGCCGTCGGGACTTGAGCCGGCGCCATCGGCGGACCAGCCGGCCGGGGAGATGTCGGCGGACCAACCGCCACCGGCATCGTCGAGCCTTCACCGCCTCGCGAACTCGAAGCTGGCTGTTGCATCGGCTGAGTGGGTGGTCTGGGAAGTGCCGCGGCAGAGGCGACGCCGGCCGCACTGAGCGGCGGCCCGGCTGATCCGGCAAGCGCGGTCGCCGTTCCGGGCGGCGCGCCGGCGGCGCGACTCGGAGCTCCAAGCGGTGGCGCCGGCCCCAAACTACCGCGGACGCTTTCGAGCGCGTTGCGAAACGCCGCTGCTGACTGGAAGCGCGCCGCCGGGTCCTTGGCCATCGCCATGAGGATGATGGCATTCAGTGTGGGCGGCAGTTTGGGATCGAGCTCGATCGGCGCAACCGGAGTCTTCTGAAGATGCGCCGCCATCAGCGCGTAGTCGCTGTCCTCCTTGAACGGACGCTTGCCGGTCACGAGCTCATACAGCGAGACTCCCAGCGAGTAGATGTCCGACCGCGTGTCGAGCGGTTGCGCCTTGACCTGTTCGGGCGACATGTAGGAGAGCGAGCCGAGCGTCTGCCCCGTCATGGTCATCTTGGAATCGCCAGCCGCCTTGGCGATTCCGAAGTCCATAAGCTTTACCACCCCGCTGGGCGTCAGCATCATGTTGGCGGGCTTGATGTCGCGGTGGATCACGCCGCGTTCGTGCGCGTAGCTCAGCGCAGAGAGCACCTGGCAGACGCAGTCCACGGTCTGGGCAAGCGGCAGCGGTCCCTGCTGAAGGTGCTGCGCCAGCGTGGTTCCTTCCACGAACTCCATGACCATGAGGAGCTGGTTCTCGATGCGCAGCGCGGTGCGCAGTGACGCGATGTTGGGATGATCGAGTGTCGCGAGCAGCTTGATCTCGCGCAAAAAACGGCCCTCGAGATCCGGGTTGCTGGCCAGATTAGGCAGCAGGACTTTCATGGCCTCGACGCGCTCGGAGATGGTGTTGCGCACCTTGTAGACTTTTCCCATGCCTCCGGCGCCGAGCACGCCGATTACTTCATAATCGCCAATTTTGTCGCCCACTTCGAAAGCCATAGCGGTCTCCCAGCCGCTCTACCGAGAACGGCTTGAACGAAGCAGATTCATCTCCGTGACTCGCCGTCACTCGCTGTTCACTTGATCGCCAACCTTGGGTGTTCCCGATCCGCTGAAGGTCCCGACCGCGAAGGATTCATCGACCTCGGTGATCGTCAAGTCACCGAGCTTGTTCACCACGCTGCGCAGGACCTTGCCGGTGGCGGGATCTTTGATGTCCCTTACCTTCCTCGACAAAGCGAGATGGTCGCCCACCTTGACGCCTGCCTTGCTCCCCACGTTGATGGTGATGTTGTTCGCCGAAACGTCCGCCACCAGGCCTTCGACTTCGACGACGCGAGTCGGCAGGCGCTGCGCATTCTGGTCAAGTTGACTCGCGACGCTGTCGACTGCCTGATGCACGGCCTCGCCCAGGATCGTCCCGCCGAAATTCGAGCTCGTCATGTCGTAGTTGCCCGAGCCCGCTCCTCCACCGCCGCCCCCCGCGCCGACCAGCGACGCGCCCGAGCGTTTGGACTCGCCTTTGCCGTCCGCGACGCCGAGGACTTCTGCGGTACTGGTATCGACCATGCGCGCCGAGATGCCTACGACCGCCTTGGCCTTCCGCCGTTGGACGCCGCCAATGCCGAAGCGTCCCGTGATCTGACCCATCGCCGCGCCGCCCACGGTGGTCGCCTGGTCGTCGCGGCCAAACTGCGTGACGCTGCCCACGATGATCGCGTCCACACCGAGAATGCGCCCAATCTTGGCGGCGGAGCTCGGATCGGCGCGATCGCTGTTCGAGAAGTTCTGCTCGGCCAGAACCTTGTCGAGCGCCTTGCGTTCGATGACCGAGTACGCCCCGTCCTTGACCAGTTTGTCCACGAGCAGGTCGGCAATCCCCTTTCCCACGTCCTGGTTGCTGCCGAAGATCGCCGCGACGCCGCTCTGCACCGTGGCGTAGTCGAAGTCCATCACCGCCACGCGCTTCTTCTGCTGGCTATGGGCATTTAGGGGATTAACGGTTAGCAAGAGGAGCAGGACTGCCAAGCGACGCATACTTCACCTCCCGGAGTCCCCCCTACTCTCGCGGCATTCTACTACGCTCAAAGTCAATTTGCGATAGGTCTGCGGATTCAGCCAGCACTTGCGCGGCCGGTGATTCCTGGTGACGTCAGACTGGCAATACTAGTCTTGAAGGAACCGGTTGACGGCGGTATGATTTGCCGCGGTAATGATTCCCGCATGTAGAACCCGACTCTTGGGGCCGCCAACCTTCCGTGACGCCGGTTCGCATCGCGAGCGAAGAATCCTGCTCGCCATACTCCTGGCTGTCATTGCGATGATGACTGGAATGCCTCGCCGGCTCGCGGCTGAACCAGTAGGCTCATCGAACTCGTCTGGCCAGGCGGTCGACTTCAGTCGCGACGTCACGCCGATTTTCCGCGCCTACTGCGTCAAGTGCCACGGCTCCGAGAAGCCTCAGGCGCAGCTCCGACTGGATTCGGAGACCGCCGTGCTGCGCGGCGGCGTTTCGGGGAGAGTGGTCGTTCCCGGCAAGAGTGGCGACAGCCTGCTGATCAAACGGGTACTCGGCTTTGGCGATATCCCGCGCATGCCGCTGAACGGCGATCCGCTGCCCACCGAGAAGATCAACCTGATTCGCGCCTGGATCGACCAGGGTGCGGCGCTTAGTGAACCAATGTCTGCGTCTCAACCGGGCGCCGAACCGCAGCCTGCGCCTGCTCATGCCCAATCGGCCGCCGAGTCAAGCCTCTTCGTCGCGAAGATCCGCCCGATTCTCGCCGCGCGCTGCTATCAATGCCACGGTCCTGAAGTGCAACAGAACGGGCTGCGCCTTGATTCGCTGGCAGCGGCGCTCAAGGGCAGCGTCACGGGAAAGGTCATCCTCCCCGGCGATGGCGAGAAGAGTCCGCTGATCCGGCGGCTGTTCGGTCTCGAACGTCCGCAGATGCCCTACGGCGGTCCGCCGCTCGCTGCCGATCAGATCGCGCTCATCCGCCGGTGGATCGACCAGGGCGCACCGGGACCGGACTCGACCGAGGCCATCGCTGCAGCCGCGCATCCGCTCAAGCATTGGGCCTACGTCAAGCCGGTTCGTCCCGACCTGCCTCCGGTGAAGGATGCCGCCTGGTGCCGCAATCCCATCGACCGCTTTGTGCTGGCGCGCCTCGAGAAGGATGGACTCACGCCGTCTCCGGAAGCCGACAAGGTGACGCTCATCCGGCGGCTCAGCCTCGACCTGATTGGCTTGCCGCCGACGATTCAAGAGGTGGACAACTTCCTGGCCGACCGGAGTCCTGAGGCCTACGACAAAGTGGTCGACCGGCTGCTTGCCTCGCCGCACTACGGCGAACGCTGGGCTCGGCTGTGGCTCGACTTGGCGCGTTACGCCGACTCCAACGGTTATGAAAAGGACGACCTTCGGACGGCATGGGAGTACCGCGACTGGGTCATCAAGGCCCTCAACGAAAACATGTCGTTCAAGGAATTCACCGTCGAACAGATCGCGGGCGACATGCTGCCCGATGCGACCGACGATCAGAAGGTCGCGAGCGGCTTCAATCGCAACACGCTGCTCAATGAAGAAGGCGGCGTCGACAAAGCGGAGGCACGCTGGGAGACGCTGGTCGACCGCGTCGACACTACAGCGACGGTCTGGCTCGGCACGACGCTGGGCTGCGCGCAGTGCCACAATCACAAGTTCGACCCCTTCACGCAGAAGGATTACTACCGCTTCATGGCGTTCTTCGACAGCAACGCGAACTACAAGATCCTCAACCTCGGTCAAGGCGAAGGACACGTCTGGGAGCCGGAGATCGAGCTGCCCACTCCCGCACAGGCCGCCAAGAGCAAGGAGTTGAGGGCGCAAATCGCCAAGCTCCAGACCGTGCTCGATACTTCGACGCCGGAGCTCGAAGCGGCCCAAGCCAAGTGGGAAGACGGCGTGAAGCGCGACGAGGCGGCCTGGACGGTGCTTCGGCCTGACAGCTATTCGTCCGTCGGCGGCGCAACGCTGAAGCTGCTGGATGACGGTTCGATTCTCGCTGGCGGCAAGAATCCCAATGCGGATACGTACGTCCTCCGGGCGAAGACTACGCAAACGGGGATCACGGGCGTTCGGCTCGAGGTCCTCACCGATCCCAGTTTGCCGCAGGGTGGGCCGGGCCGCGACCCTGAGGGCAACTTCTTCCTGAGTGCCTTCGAAGTGGAAACCTCTCCCGTCGACCAGGCCGAAGGCCCCGACAAGGTCATGTTCAAGGTCGATTTCAAATCGGCTGCGGCGAACGAGTCCCAGGAGGGCTATAACGTCGCCAATCTGGTTCGCAAGCGGCCTGACCTTGCCGGCTGGGCGATCGATTCCGCTCCTTCGAGCGTCCCGCTTGTACGCTTCGCGGTCCTGACTCCTGACAAACCATTCGGCTTCGAGGGCGGCACGGTGCTGACGATTCGCCTGGAGGACGGGATGCGGCACTCGGCGCGCAACCTCGGGCGCTTCAGGCTGTCAGTGACCACGCTCCAGGATGCTGCGAGCATCGCCAAAGTGCCGGCGCGCGTGCGTCCCGTGCTCGACATTCCGGTCGCGCGTCGCACCGAGAAGCAGAAAGCCGACGCCGCGGCGCTTTATCGCTCCTTGAGTCCGATACTCCAGCCAACCCGCGACCAGATGGCCAAGCTCGAACTTCAGTTCAAAGAGCTGAATATCCCGACGGCCGAGATCATGGGCGAACGGCCGAGTTTCGAGCGGCCCTACACCTACATCAGGATTCGCGGCAGCTACTACAGCCAAGGCGACCAGGTCTACGCCGGCGTGCCAGCGGTGCTGGGTCCGATGCCCTCGGACCAGATGCCCAACCGCCTGGGACTCGCCAACTGGCTCGTCTCCGACGACAATCCGCTCACCGCGCGCGTCACCATCAATCACTTCTGGGAGCAGGTTTTCGGGCGTGGCATTGTCGAGACCAGCGAGGACTTCGGCACACAGGGGGATCCGCCGACTCATCCTGAGCTGCTTGACTGGCTCGCGACCGAGTTCATGGGCAACGGCTGGGACATGAAGAAGATCATCCGGCTGATGGTGACCTCCGCCACGTATCGCCAGTCGTCAAGTGTGACGCCGGAGCTCGAGGAACGTGATCCTTATAACAAACTCTTGGCGCGCGGACCGCGCTTCCGCGTGGAAGCCGAGATGGTGCGCGACATCGCGCTCGCAGCGAGCGGCCTGCTGAGTTTCAAGATCGGAGGCCCGAGCGTCTACCCTTATCAGCCGGAAGGCGTCTGGGATCGGCCGTACAGCAGCGTGAAGTGGATCGAAAGCAAAGGTGAGGATCGCTACCGGCGCGGCCTCTACACCGAGATCCGCCGGACCTCGCCCTATCCGAGCCTGGTCACGTTCGATGCGCCCAGCCGTGAGTTCTGTACCGTGCGGCGCGTTCGCACCAACACTCCGCTGCAGGCGTTGACCACACTCAACGATCCGGCGTTCTTCGAGGCGGCGCAGGCGCTCGCCCGGCGGATGATGACCGACGTCGGTACAGATCCGACGGCGCGCGCCGTCTACGGCTTTCGACGCGCCCTCGCGCGACACCCCACGGCACCCGAACTCGACCGCATCCTCGGCTTCTACCGTGCGGAACTCGGCAAGTACCAGCAGGATCCGAAAGCAGCGAGCGAGGTTATCAAAGGTTATGCAAGTCCATCGCTCAACGCTGCCGACCAGGCGGCGTGGACGATGGTGGCCAACGTGCTTCTGAATCTGGACGAAACGATCACCAAGGAATGATCAGGTTGTGATGTGCTTTCATCAGGAAGGATTACTACTATGAAGGATCTTCATCTGGCTCCTCTCGATGACATGCTTCGCGCTGTCACGCGGCGGCACTTCTTCAAGCAGGCGGGATTCGGGATTGGCGCGACGGCGCTCACCACGCTGCTCAATCGCTACGCCTTCGGTGCGACGACGGCTGGCGCCATCGGAGAACCGGCCTTGGCCGCGAATCCGCTCTCGCCCAAGCCCCCGATGTTCGCCGCCAAGGCCAAGAGCATCATCTATCTGTTCATGGCGGGCGCGCCGTCGCAGGTCGATCTGCTCGACTACAAACCCAAATTACAGCAACTCGACGGACAACACATCCCGGCGGAGATAGTCAAGGGTCAGCAGTTCGCCTTCATCAAGGGCGTGCCGAAGCTGCTCGGTTCTCCTTACGAGTTCAAGAAGTGGGGACAATCGGGCGCGATGATTTCCGAGCTGTTGCCTCACCTGGGCGAGATTGTCGACGACATCGCCATCGTGAACTCGATCCACACGACGCAGTTCAATCACGCGCCGGCGCAGATCTTCATGAACACGGGATTCCAGATCATCGGGCGTCCGAGCATGGGTTCATGGATGACCTACGGCCTGGGCAGCGAGTGCACCGACCTGCCGGGGTTCGTGGTGTTGCTCTCGGGTGAGAACGAGCCGGACGGCGGCAAGGCGTGCTGGGGCAGCGGATTCCTGCCCACCGTGTATCAGGGCGTCCAGTTCCGCTCAAAGGGCGACCCGGTGCTCTTCCTGACCAATCCGGAAGGTGTGTCGAGCGAGACGCGCCGCGAGTCGCTTGACCTCATCAAGGAACTGAACGAACTGAACCTCAAGAGCGCCGGCGATCCGGAGATCGTGACGCGCATCGCCTCCTACGAGATGGCTTATCGCATGCAATCGAGTGTCCCCGACCTGATGGACATCTCGAAGGAGCCGAAGTCGATTCAGGAGATGTATGGCACTCAGCCCGGGCAGGCGTCATTCGCCAACAACTGCCTGCTGGCGCGGCGGTTGGTCGAGCGCGGAGTACGCTTCGTACAGCTCTATCATCGCGGCTGGGACAATCACGGCACTTCGGCGCACGACGATATCATCAACCGGCTGCCGCAGCTCTGTCGTGAGACCGACCAGGCCGCGGCCGCGCTGGTCAAGGACCTGAAGCAGCGCGGACTGCTCGACTCGACGGTGGTGGTCTGGGGCGGGGAATTCGGACGCACGCCCATGAACGAGGAGCGCAACCGCTCGAAGTTCCTCGGACGCGACCACCATCCGCGCGCCTTCAGCGTCTGGCTGGCGGGCGGAGGCATCAAGCCCGGCGTCACGCTGGGCGCGACCGATGAGCTGGGATACAACCCGGTGGAGGATCCCGTCGAGGTGCACGACTTGCACGCCACCATCCTCAATCTGATGGGCATCGAGCACACCAAGCTGACGTATCGCTTCCAGGGCCGCGACTTCCGCCTGACGGACGTTTCGGGAAGCGTGGTGAAGAAACTCCTGGCTTAGCGCTGAACGGGTACCACGTGAACCTGCCAGCGAAAGGGCACGCCTTTAGGCATGCCGAACGGCGTTGCCAGAAGGAGCGCGGTTTTAGCCGCTGCTGTAGCGCCGCTCTATGAGCGGCGAAAAAGGCTGAAAGACCAGGCCCGCTGGTCATACATCATTACAGTGGAGGCTCTGCGCCTGAAGACCTCCTAGACCCAGAGAGTTGGTCTGCTTCGGCACGACTGAAGTCGTGCCCTTTCTCCGAGGTCGCGAGCCAACCCTGCTCGTCGAGGCCAATCATCAGCATGTGAAAGTAGATGAGCCCGGCATAAGGCTGTCGCGGCCGCAGCACGCGGTGGAGCCCGGCGTAATCGAGTGGCTTGCGCCGACCCAGCCAGCGCTCGACGCCGTGGCGCGCGCCTACGTCGTCGCCGGGGAAGATGTGCGTCCGGCCGAGGCCACGCAGCAGGGTGTATTCCGCTGTCCAGCGTCCCACGCCGCGCAGCTCGAGCAGACGCGCGAGGGCCTCCTGGTCATTCAGCGTCGCGAGGGCTTCAAGGTCCAGGTGGCGCGCAACAATCGCCTCGCTCAGCTCGATGATGGCGCGCGCTTTGTGATTGCTGAGTCCGAGGGCCCGCAGCTCCTCCACCGTGCGTCCTGCAAGGTCTCGAGGTCTTGGAAAGGCATGCGCCCGATCGTCGCGCGTCCCCCAAGCTACACCGAAGTTCTCCGCCAGCCGATTCAGCAGATGGATCCCCAGGGTCAGTGAAAGCTGCTGGCACGCGATGCCATTGACGACCCCCTCGAAGGCGCTCGGGAAGCGCGGCGGCTTCACGCCTCGAAAGCGCCGCACCATGCCCGCAAGACGCCGGTCGCGCGATGCGAGGCGATAGAACCCGGTGAGGTCGGCGTGGATCCCGAGCATTCGCGCCAGTGATTCGCTCACGGCACGCTTGACCTCGGCGCCTATGCTGCGCCCGGTGACGGTCACGCGGAGTCGCGGCGGCGCGGACGCGTCGCGATGCCTGATCTCCTGCACCGCAACGGCCACCGGTTTCCCGTCGATCACGAGAACGCGTTCGTAGTTGGTTCCGTCCCAGCGGTCGACGGCATTGTGCGGACGGCGGCGCAACGCCCACGCCGTCAGATCGAGACGAAAGGGAGGCGTGGGCGCGAGTTCAAAGGTTATCGATTCCATTCAGTGTATTTCACAGGCACACTCCAAGACATTAGACGCGTTTCATGCCCTCGCCCCTTGCGGGAGAGGGCGGCGCGCAAGCGCCGGGTGAGGGGTGACCTCAGCGGGCGGAATATATCGCGACGCGAGATATCTCAAGCCGCCGACCTCGGACGAAATGACCGTTTTGTCGCAGCTTTCGCCGTCGCGGGCCGCGATGGTCTTTTCAGCCTGCCTTCGAGATAGTCCTTCAGGACCACGGCGTTGTTGTGCTCGGTATCGTGCGCGCTGTAGACGAGCGTCGTCGTGCCGCGGCGCGCCGCTTCGAGGATCGGCTTCCACTCGCTGGCGTTCGCGTCGAGCTCCGTGTTGTAGCGCCGGCGGAACTCCGTCCACTTGGCAGGGTCGTGGCTGAACCAGCGGCGCAGCCCGTCGCTCGGGGCGACGTCCTTTAGCCAGGCGTCAAGTTGCAGCGCTTCCTTCCTGACGCCACGCGGCCAGAGCCGCTCAACCAGGTAGCGTGTGCCGTCGCTCGCGGCCGCCGGTTCGTAAGCGCGTTTGAGTTTGATCATGTCAAGCAGCTCCTTGCTGGCGAAATCCCCCGGCCCGAGCGGCGCGACCCGTGCAACCTGCGAAGCTTCGCGGTCAGTAGCCGGAGAATTCTTCGCTGCGAATGTCGTCGTCGTCCGCTCCGGCGGCGTTCAACACGGCGTGCAGCGCCTTGACCATCGCAGGCGGCCCGGCGACGTAGTAAATCGGGGAGGCAGCTTCTTTCAGGTGCCGCTCGAGCATGCCCTGGTTGATGAGGCCGGTCTCACCCTTCCACGGCTGACGCGACTTCCCGGTCTGCGTCATCGTGGCAATCAGTTGGAAGTTGGGATTCTGATGTTCGAGACCCTGGAGTTCGGCGAGGAAGGGTGCGTCTTCGGGCCGCCGGTTCGAGAAGAACAGAAAGATGCGGTGGGGCAGCTTCTCATGCGCGGCTCGGATGACCATGCTGCGGAACGGCGTGATGCCGATGCCGCCCGCGAGGATCACGGCGGGGCGCGCCGCCTTGTTGTGCAGCGTCATATTGCCAAACGGTCCTTCGATCTTCACTTCGGATCCGAGCGGCAGGGATTTCAGCACGCGCTTGAACGCGGTATCGCGCAGGCGCGTCGCGAACAACAGGGTATTCTCGTGTGGAGCGCTGGCGATCGAGAACGCCCGCTTGTCTCCCTCGGCGTCCGTTTCGGGCGGATTCAGTAGCGTCATGTCGACCGACTGGCCGGCCTTGAATTCAAAACCTGCGGGCCTCTCAAATTCGCAAGCGAGGGTACGCTCAGCCACCTCGCGGCGATCTCTCAACTGGGCGATGAAATACTCCGGCGCGGCTGCTGGTGAGCCCATGGTCGCTCTCCTTTCTGGCTTTCCGCTTTACTTGAATGATGCTTCAGCAAGGCGAATCGATGCTTTTTTGTTGCCGCCTAAGCCGAAGAAGACCCCAGGCAAGAGTCCTCGACCAGGATCGCGTGGACCTCGCGCGGGCCGTGTACGCCGCGAATCAGAGTCTGCTCGATGTCGGCGGTGCGGCTGGTCCCGGTAACAAAGACGACCGAGCGGCCGGGACTGGGCGCATTCGGACTGCGCTCGACCGGCAGGGCGTCCAACAATTCTTCGAGAAACGCCACAGCCTGCTGGGGCCGATAGAGGGCGATGTGGACGGGCGGAGCAAGGGAAGCGAGCTGGCTGCCTTCGGTCGCGCTGCTCAAGACCAGGCTGCCCGACTCCGCCAGCACGAAGTCCACCCCGGTGATCCCGGCGGCGGCGGAAAAACACTGCTCGCGATAGGTCTGATCGAGAGCGGCCGGGCTTTCCGACACCACGTCCGAGTACTCTGCGACGGCGATCCCGAGGGCCCGGAGGCGTTCCGCCAGGTGGAGCTGCCCAAGCAGGGGATTGCGTGACAGGACCACGGAGGGCGTTGCGGCGCTCGCGAGCACGCTGCGGATGATCCCGTCCAGGTCAGCCAGGGTCGACGCACGGTGGCAGGTCCCATCCACGCGGCGAAGCTCCTGTTCAAAGCGCGGTACGAGTTCCGCAGCAGGGATGGGCGGCAGGACGCCCTCGAGGCGGGTTTCGGCCGGCGGAGCCGGATCAGCGGTCGTGCCGGCGGCTCCGCCGTGCCCTAGGGCCTCCCGAATCCGCGCCAGCATCCGCTCTCTTTCCGACACTCCACTGCTCCTTGATTTGTCTAAGTCTCCGTAAATGAGGGCCTTAGAAACGCGAGTCCACATCTCGTATAATACCAAGAAACTAAAGCAGTTGCTTCCAGAACGCTTCCGGAATTATTATGCAACCTTCCCCGCCGCTGTAACATCTGATGACACGGACTTTCTGGGAAAAGATCCTCCACAGTTTGTGAATGGTCCTCCCCACGGGAGTTCAAAAACACACAGGATGGTTTACTAATGAGCACAGCAATTAAAACCCGCAAGGCTCCGGTGCGAAAGCTCTTGCTCCAGAAGCGGGATGAACTCCTATCCTCGACCAAGGTGGGCGAGGCTCTGGCGATGAACGTCCAGTCTCCTGACGAAGTGGAATTCGCGGTCAAGAGTCTGGAACAGGACGTAACCGCGGTTACGGCCGATATCCGTAGCCGCACCCTGCGAGAGATCGACAGTGCGCTTCAGCGCGTCGCCGTGGGCACGTACGGCGAATGCGAGGACTGCGGTGAGGAGATCAACCCCAATCGCCTCAAAGCGATTCCCTGGGCGCGGTATTGTGTTCCGTGCCAGGAGCTGCGCTCCCGGAACTAAGTTCTCCTGCTCCGAAAAGCGCGTATACGACGGAAGCGGCCGATTCCAAGTCGGCCGCTTTTGTTTTGGCCGACAACACCTGTTTCCCCTAGCGTGCAGCTGTCGGCAGCGGCTCCTAGGGCCCTTAGCCCGTGGCAGTATAATGCCCTTGCGGAAATGGGCAAGAATAAGCATACCCGTAAGGTGATTGCCGGCTACCATCGAACGATCATCCGGCACGAGGAAAAGATCGCTGCTGAGGCCCAAAGATCTTCTCCGGATTCCGGACTGCTCGAGAAATGGGAGAAGGAGATTGACGCAGCCCGCAAACAAGTGCGAAAGTTGGAGAAGCGACTGGAGCGATAGCCATGTCGAGAACCAAGACACCTACCATTCCTGACACCCACGCCCTCAGGGTTCTCATGGAGGAGTACCTTGAGATGTTGCGCGAGGCCGAGCGGGAAACCAAAAGGGCCCTTTCGCTCAATCCCCACAAAGAAGAATTCTGGGACGAACTCAGCGAACTCGCCCCCCGCCTCACGATGATTGAAGCGCGGTCGAAGAGCATCCAGGAAGAAATCCTCGAGCTCATCGGCCAGCTTCCCGATGACTAACCTCAGCCTCAAGTGTTCTGACTCTCGACCAGTTGCCGGGCGCGCTGAGCGGCGCGGACCACGGCTTTGATCAGCGTCACCCGCAACCCGCCTTCCTCGAGTTCCAGCAACCCGTCGATGGTACACCCCGCCGGCGTCGTGACCATATCCTTCAGCTTGGCGGGATGCTCCCCGGTCTGTAGCACCAGGGCTGAGGCGCCGAGCAGCGTCTGCGCCGAAAGCTCCGTCGAAAGCTCGCGCGGCAGACCCAGCTTGACCCCGCCTTCCGCCAGCGATTCGATGATCAGGTAGACGTAGGCCGGACCCGACGCCGAGAGTCCGGTGATGGCGTCCATGTGCTTCTCGTCGACCACTACCGTACGTCCCATCGACCCGAAGATTTCGCGGGCGAGCGCGATGTCGTCGTCGGTGGCGTGCTTGCCCTTGGCGAGTGCAATCATCCCGTGGCGGATGAGGCAGGGCGTATTGGGCATGGCGCGCACCACGCGCGCCTGACGCCCCAGTTCGCGCTCGATGAGCGCCGTGGTTACGCTGGCGGCGGCGGAGACGATCAGCGTGTTTCTGCCGAGCGACCGCTTGACCTCGTGCAGGAAGCCTTTCACCTGCTGCGGCTTCAGGCAGACGAGCACCAGGTCGGCGCCGCGCACTGCCTCGGAATTCACAGTCCCCGCCTTGACGCCGTACTTCTCGGCCAGATAGTCGGCGCGCGGCTGATGCGCCACCGTCACCGCCACGTGGCTCACCGGGATAAGCTGCGAGCCGAGCATGCCCGACAAGAGTCCCTCGCCCAGCTTGCCCGCGCCGATCAGCGCCAGTTTCTTCACGCGGATGGCGCGCCCCGCCTCAGCGCCTTTCGACGCTGCCTTCACTTGTGGATTCATGGTGTTCCTCGATTGTAATGGATTCGGTCGTGGGCATCGCAGGCCTGATGATCTCAGGCCTGCTTTCGCGGGATGGGGTGCAGAATTGCCGGCCTTAAGTTTGCGATCATTCCTTCTCACTCGTCATTGCGTCACGCAATGAAGGCTGCGCGCTGACTGTTGCGCGCTGATCGCTATCTCCTCGCTTGCGCCTGCGCGGCGGTGGCTTCCTGCTCTGGCGGACGATTCCAGGCCATCATCTTGCGCAGCTCGATCCCAACCTTTTCGATGACGTGGTCGGCGGCTTTCGAGCGCATCTCCAGGAACTTCTTCCGCCCACCCTTGGTGTTCTCGTCCATCCATTCCTTGGCAAACGCGCCACTCTGGATGTCGGCGAGGATCTTCTTCATGGTCTCGCGGACGTGCGCGTCGATCACCACCGGACCGCGCGTGTAGTCGCCGTACTCCGCCGTGTCGCTCACCGAGTAGCGCATGTACTTGATGCCGCCCTGGTAGATAAGGTCGACGATCAGCTTGAGCTCGTGCAGGCACTCGAAGTAGGCGATCTCGGGCTGGTAGCCGGCCTGGACCAGCGTCTCAAAAGCGGTGGTGATGAGCGCTGAGACGCCGCCGCACAGCACCGTCTGCTCGCCGAAGAGGTCGGTCTCGGTCTCTTCCTTGAACGTGGTGCGGATGACGCCCGCCTTGAGGCATCCCACGCCTCTCGCATAGGCTAGCGCAGTAGCCTCGGCGTGCCCCGAGGCGTCCTGCTCGACGGCCAGGAGTCCGGGGACTCCGACGCCTTCGAGGAAAAGCTCGCGCATGCGGTGCCCGGGTGACTTGGGTGCGATCATGATGACGTCGACCGTGGGCGGCGGCACCACGAACTTGAAGTGGATATTGAACCCATGGGCGAAAAGCAGCGTTTTGCCCGCCGCAAGGTGGGGCGCGATCGATTCCTTGTAGACCGCCGCCTGCACCGGATCGGGGATCAGCACCACGATCACGTCGCCCCGGCGCGCCGCTTCCGCCGGGTCCACCACTTCAAGCTTCTGCGCCTGCGCCTTGGTCCGCGACTGGCTCGTGGCCGGCAGTCCCACAATCACTTTCTGCCCCGAGTCGCGCAGGTTGAGCGCGTGGGCGTGTCCCTGGCTGCCGTATCCGATGATGGCGATGGTCTTGCCCGCCAGATGCTTCAGGTCGCCGTCTTTCTCGTAATAGACTTTAGCCATGTCGGTTGAGTTCCTTCAGAACAGTTTTGTTGATTCTAAGCCACTTCTTCGGTTCGTTCCTTCGTTTTTACATTTTTCGAGTAGCGCAGACCCGCGTTCTTCGGGTCTACGGATCTTTCGCCCATCCTGGCTTCCGCGCCTGGGAACCTGTCTCAAAGCAACTTGCCGCAAACGCGGAGGTCTGCGCTACCTGACTGACTTCTCAGCTTACCGCGACACTTTCGACCGGTGCGTGGCTCCTCGCGCCGATGACTCCCTGTTCGCCTGCCGTTCGGGACGTATGGATGATGCGGGATGAGTCGCAGTTGGCCGCCGCCCAAGCGGGTGAGCCGTTGCCGTTCGCGTCGGCGGAGGGCTCGTCCCGGTAACAGGTGACCTCGCGGACGCCTTCGGTGCGGCGCAGGAAATGGAACAGATGCGGCACGTCGGAGTCGCGCGTCTCGACCAGGGCGGAGAGCGCAAAGCTAGTCGCCAGCGAGGCGAGTTCGAGCTTCAGAATGCTCACGCCTTTGCGCCGGAAGATGTTCATCAGCCGGCAGATCGCGATGGGGTCCTTTTCGGTTTCCAGTGCCAGCAACCAGCGCATGTCGTACTCCGTTCGCCATTTCAGATTTCAAATTTCAGATTCCAGAAGCTACACCGCCCACAGGTCGTCGAAGGATTCCTCTTCCTCGACCAGCACGGGCGGCGGCTCGACCACCATCTCACCGAGCGAGGCGCCCGGCGGCACGATGGGATAGACGTTCTCGGCCGGGTCAACCCAGAAATCCACCAGACAAGGCTCGCGGTCGCCCAGGAACTCGCGCACCGCGTCCACCACGTCGGTGCGATGCTCCACCTTGAGCCCGCGAATCCCATACGATTCAGCAAGCTTGGCGAAGTCGGGCGCGAAGTTCAGGTCGATATCGCAGTAGCGCTTCTCGAAGAAGATTTCCTGCCACTGGCGCACCATGCCGAGGGCGCGGTTGTTGATCACGGCAATCTTCACCGGAATACGGTACTGCGCGACCGTCGCGAGATCGTTCAGCGTCATCTGAAAGCCGCCATCGCCCACCACCGCCATTACCTGGCGGTCGGGGAAGGCCTGCTGCGCGCCCATGGCGGCGGGAAAGCCGTAGCCCATGGCGCCGAGACCGCTCGACGAAAGCCAAGTGCGCGGCTGGTAGAAGTCGAAGAACTGCGCCGCCCACATCTGGTGCTGGCCCACGTCGACCGAGACGATGGCGTCCTCATCGGCGTAGCGCGAAAGCGTCTCGATCACAAACTGCGGCTTGACGGTGTGGGCGTACTTGTCGTAAGTGAGCGGATGCTCGGCGCGCCAGCCTTCGATGCGCTTCAGCCACTCGACGCGCCCCGCATGGGCGGGGGAATCGCCCCTTGCCGCGCGCCGCTTCAGTTCCTCGATCAGCGCTTCGAGAACGCCGCGGGCGTCGCCCACCAGCGCGAGATCCACGGCCACGTTCTTGTTGACCTCGGAGGGGTCAACGTCAATCTGAATCTTCTTGGCCTCGGTGGCGAACCCGTTGATCCGCCCGGTCACGCGGTCGTCAAACCGCGCACCTACCGCAATCAGCAGGTCGCACTTGCAGATGGCCATGTTGGTCGCGTACGAACCGTGCATCCCGAGCATCCCGAGCGAGAGGGGATGCCGGGAGGGGAAGGCGCCGAGTCCCATCAAGGTGGTGGTCACGGGGATTTGGGTCAACTCGGCGAGCGCCAGCAGCGAGTCCCACGCCTCCGAGTGGATCACGCCGCCGCCCACATAGAGCACGGCGTGGCGGCTCGAGGCGATCATCTCCGCCGCGCGCTCGAGGTCCGCATCCTGCCATTCGCGCTCGCGCTTTGGGTGCTCCGAGGCGGCGCTCTCGGGGTACGAGGCTTCCGCCAGCTCCATGAGCACGCTCTTCGGCAGGTCAACGAGCACGGGACCCGGCCGTCCGGAGACGGCAGCGCGAAACGCCCGGTGGATGATGGCCGGCAGCTCGGCCGCCGACTTCGCGAGGAAGTTCTGCTTGGTGCACGGCAGGCTGATGCCCACCGTGTCCGCCTCCTGGAAGGCGTCCTTGCCGATCACCGACGCCGGTACCTGGCCGGTCAGCGCCACGACGGGAATCGAGTCCATCAGCGCCGACGTTAGCCCGGTCATCACGTTGGTAGCGCCGGGGCCCGAGGTTACGAGCAGCACGCCCGGCTTGCCCTTGGCGCGCGCGTATCCGTCCGCGGCAAAGGCGGCGGCCTGCTCGTGGCGTACCAAGAGGTGCCGGATGCCGGCGCTGTAGAGCGCGTCATAAAGCGGCAGCACGGCCCCGCCCGGCAGGCCGAAGATCACCTCAACCTTTTCGCGGTGCAGACTCTCGAGCAGTATTTCCGAACCCGTGGCCTTGGCCATTACCTCTGCGTCCTGACCTTTCTTCCCCCGCACTTTGGCGCGCACCGGCCGTCGATGATACCGACCGGTCGGTAGGTATCCTAGCCGAGATTCGCATCTGATGTCAAACGCTTTTTGCTGGGAATGGTGAGGTTTAGGCTGGACGACGGTCAACCTGACAAGCTTAGAGCTGTTCGCTGATTGCTTGAGATTGAGCCGGCTGGGACTCGAACCCAGAACCCCTGCCTTAAAAGGGCAGTGCTCTACCATTGAGCTACCGGCCCGCAACCTCAATCCCATTACGTTAACCTACTCGTTCGGCGCTCGTACATCAAAAAGTGGAGCCGCTATTCCTCCTCGCGCAGATGGACGATGTGGTTCAGCACCCAAAGCGGGCCTACGAGTAAATGCGCCAGGTTCTTCGAGAACGCCGGCGCGCGCTTTTCATAGATGCCGTGGCCGACAAACTGGAATACCCAGCCGAGCACGAAGAGCGCGAGCGCCAATTCCCAATTGAGCTGCCGAGCGATGAGGTAGAAGCCGACGTTCACCACGAACATGACCCCTCCGAGCTTGGCGTCGAGGAAGACGTAAACCACACCGGCGCCGAGGACGAGCAGAATTCCCAGGTCAAGAGGCAGCCCGCTGAAGTCAAAGTGGGGCCCTGCCAGCAGTAGTCCCAGCAGCCCGATGATGATCAGCGGGATGCCCAGCATGTGGCAATACTGGTTGCCGGCCGAGCGATGATGCTGATCGTAGTCGACCCACAATGTGTCCAATGCTCCGTGCGGCATCGGGCCTCCTGCTCAGCATTCGAGGTGAGAATCTTCTCGAGTTTCATGCTAGACCCTCGACGGCGGAAAGTCCACCCGCGTTGACAAGATTTCAGGCGACAGCATAGTATCGATAACCGGCGCGAATCACACGCACGGCGGATCGAATCATGAAGAGGGCCTACCTCGACGGCTCGTCAGGCGTTGCCGGCGACATGTTACTTGCCGCTTTGCTCGACGCGGGCGTGTCGGAAGAGCGGCTGCTGGGGGAGCTGCGGAAGATTCCGCTCGGCGATTACGACTTTCGCGTGTCGCGCGTCACGCGAGCGGGCCTGGCGGGGATGCACGTCGAGATCGCCGCGCCGGGCAAGCAGCCGGAGCGTCATCTGGCGGACATCGAGCGGCTGATTCTTTCGAGTGAGATTCCGGCCGCGGCGAAGGAGCGAGCCGTCAAGGTATTTGAACGGCTCGCCGAAGCGGAAGGCAAGCTGCACGCGAAGCCCGCCGCCAAAGTGCACTTCCACGAAGTCGGCGCCGTGGATGCCATCCTCGACGTGGTGGGCGCCGCCGTGGGGCTCGACCTGCTCGGCATTGCGGAACTCACTGCGTCGCCGCTCAACGTGGGTGGGGGCGGCGCGGGAGGCGAGCGCGTGAAGGCGGCGCACGGTTCGCTGCCGATACCGGCTCCCGCGACCGCCGAACTGCTCCGGGGGATTCCCATTTATTCCTCGGGCATCGACGCGGAGCTGGTCACGCCGACCGGCGCGGCGATTGTCGCGACACTCGCCCAGGGATTTGGGCCGCTGCCGCCCATGAGAGTCGAGCGCATCGGCTATGGCGCGGGAAGCCGCGACATTCCAGGCCATCCCAACCTGCTGCGCCTGTTCGTGGGTGAGGCGGTGGACGTGGCCGCGTCGGGAATCCCTGGCCCGGATGCCACATCCAATGGAATCGTCTCGGTCATCGAGGCGAACGTGGATGATATGAGTCCGCAGGTCTACGGATACCTGGTCGAGCGGGCGCTCGGGGCGGGTGCGCTCGATATCACGTGCAGCGCCATCCAGATGAAGAAGAACCGGCCGGGCTTTGAAGTGACGCTACTCTGCCCGCCCGAGCGGACGAACGCGCTCGCGGACCTGGTGTTCAGCGAGACTACGACCATCGGCCTGAGAATCCACGAGGCGCGCCGGCAGGTGCTGGAGCGCGAGTGGGTGCCGGTCGAGACGGCGTACGGCGCGGTGCGCGTCAAGGTGGCGCGGCGCGATGGCCGGGTGGTCAACGCGGCGCCCGAGTACGACGATTGCGAACGCCTGGCGAGCGAGAAGCACGTGCCGCTCAAGGACGTGATGCTGGCGGCGCAGTTAGCGTACGCGAAGAAGGCGTAGCGGTAGCGGCGCTCTCTGAGCGCCGAAACGCCCGGCGGCCAGACGCCGCCGCTACAACGAATGAATAAGTTCTATTTCACCACGCCGCTCTATTATCCCAACGCGCGGCTGCACGCCGGCCACGCCTATACGACGCTCGTGTGCGACGCCTACGCGCGCTACAAGCGCCTGTGCGGCTCCGACGTCGCCTTTCTCACCGGCACTGACGAGCACGGTGAGAAGCTCGAGCGCGCCGCCACGGCCGCCGGCCAGACCCCGCAAGCCTTCGTGGCCGAGAAGCGCGCCGAGATCCAGAAACTGTGGAAGCTGCTCGACATCAGCTACACGCACTTCGTTTACACCGACCGGCCTGACCATACTGTGTCCGTGCAGCGCCTGCTGCGCCTGGCACAGGGAAACGACCCGGACAGGGAGGACCCCGACAAGCGCACGATTTACAAGCGGCGGTACGAGGGCCGCTATTGCATCTTCGACGAACTCTACATCTCCGAGGGTCCCGAGCCCGCGAACTGTCCGGTATGCGGCCGGCCGGGTGAATTAATCAGCGAAGAGAATTACTTTTTCAGACTCTCGAAGTTCGAGAAGCCACTGCTCGATCTCTACGAGAAGAACCCGGAGTTTGTGCGGCCGGAGTTCCGCCTGAACGAAGTGAGGAGCTTCGTCAAGAGCGGCCTGCGCGATATTTCGATCAGCCGCAAGCGCATCAAGTGGGGCGTGCCCTGGCCGGACGACCCCGAGCAGGTGTTCTACGTCTGGTACGACGCGCTTACCGGGTATCTTACCGGCATCGATTACGCCGCCGACGGCGAGGACGCGGGCAAGCGCGCGCGCCACGAGGGATTCTGGAAGTGGTGGCCCGCCGACTTCCACATGGTCGGGAAGGACATCATCCGCTTTCACGCCGTCTACTGGCCCGCGTTCCTGATGGCCGCTGGATTGCCGCTGCCGAAGAGTGTGGTCGCGCATGGATGGCTGCTGGTCGAGGGCGACAAGATGTCGAAGTCGAAGGGCAACGCGGTCTACCCGGAGCCGCTCGCGGCGCTTTTTGATTCGGAGACCCACGGTGTGGTCGCAGGGTCTGACGTGCTGCGCTACTACGTCCTGCGCGATATCCCCTTTGGGCATGATGGGATGATTTCCTATGAGGGATTGATCCAGCGCTACAACTCGGATTTGGCGAATGATCTCGGTAATCTGGCAAGTCGCACGGTGGCAATGCTGAAGCAGTGGTTCGATCGGGTCGTGCCAGACGGCCGACATGGGATCCTTGGCGATGACGCTATTCTCGAAATAGACCGTACTGGGGAGCTCGCTACGGCTGCAGTGCAAGCGTTGTCTGAATATCGCCGGTCCTTTGAGGTCTTCGACTTCTCACGGAGCGTCGAGGCTATCTGGAAGTTGGTCGGCAGCGTTAACAAGTATCTGGTTGAGAATGCGCCCTGGACATTCGAACGGCGATTCGACCCTGCCCAAGGTCATTACGTGACGACAGGCGAGTCGGCCCGCCAATTGGCGATTATTCTCTACACTGCAGCCGAAGCGCTCCGCTTCACTTCCGTCATGTCGTACCCAATAATCCCTCGGAGTGCCGGGCGATTGTGGGGGCAACTCGGGTGTGAGGAGTACCTCGGGAAACTCGAAGACCAGCGGCTCGATCAGCTCCAATGGGGTGGACTGAAACCCGGCACAAAAGTCGGCAAACCGGAACCGATCTTCCCGCGTCTCGATAAAGAACTGGCACTCGAGAAGCTCCTCAAGCTCGAGGCGGCCGAGCAAGAACCTGTGGCGGCTGCGAGCGAGTCCGCGCCCGCGAAGGAGGGTAAAGTGGAATCACAACCGGAACCGAAAGCGCCTGCGCCGGTGGCTGCGAGTGGGAGCGTTGCGTCAACGGCCGCCCCGCAAGCCACCGCGCCGACGCCGACCGACCAGAAGATTTCGATCGACGACTTTGCCAAGGTCGAGATGCGCGTCGGCGAAATCGTCTCGGCTGAACCTATCGCTGGCGCGAAGAAGCTGCTCAAGCTGATGGTCGATATCGGCAGCGAAGTCCGGCAGGTGTGTGCGGGCATCGCCGAGCACTATCAACCCGAGCAATTGGTGGGCATGAAGGTGGTGCTGGTCGCGAACCTCCAACCGCGCAAGCTGCGCGGAGTGGAATCGAACGGCATGATCGTGGCCGCCTCGGTCGGAGACGAAGGCAAGCCGGTCCTCGTGACGTTCAAGGAAGACGTGCCAAAGGGCGCGAGACTGAAGTAGGGATTAGGAGTCAGGGGTTAGGGATTAAGGAGACCCCTGATCCCTGACGGCTGACCCGTGAGCGCCGGGTTCTAATCCTAATCCCCAATCCCTAACCCCTAACGCCTGTGTACGTTGATTCCCACTGCCATCTCGACGATTCCGCCTTTGACGCTGACCGCGACGCGGTGATCGACCGCGCGCGCAGCGCTGGACTTCAGTATCTCCTGACCATCGGCGGCGCTGCCGGACCCGACCACCTCACGGAGTCGCTCGAGATTGCCGACCGGCACGACTGGATGTACGCGGCGGCGGGTATCCATCCGCACGAAGCCGCGAAAGCCACCGACGCCCATTTCGACAAGCTGAGACAACTGGCGCGTCATCCCAAATTCGTGGCCATCGGTGAGATTGGCCTCGATTACTACTACGACCATTCGCCGCGCGAGGTGCAGAAAGAAATCCTGGTGCGGCAACTGAAGCTGGCGCGCGAGCTCGACAAGCCCGTCATCATTCACTGCCGCGATGCCTGGGCCGACCTGCGCGAGGTCATCCGCAGCGAGTGGGGATCTGGCGATTCAGCGAGTCGCACCGGAATCCTGCACTGCTTTACGGGCAGCGGCGAGGACGCGGTCGAGCTGATGAATCTGGGATTCATGGTCTCGTTTGCCGGTAACATCACGTTCAAGAAGGCCGACGCGCTGCGCGCCGTGGCGCGCGAGATTCCGCTCGATCAGCTGCTGACCGAGACGGATAGCCCGTATCTCGCGCCGGTGCCGTATCGTGGCAAGCGCAACGAACCGGCATACGTGCTTGAGGTAACGCGTCAGCTTGCCCAGCTGCACGGCGTCGACGAGTCCGCGATGGGCGAGCAGTCGGTCAGGAATTTTGTGCGGTTCTTTCGCCTCGCCTGAGATGCCCGAAGGGCATGACGGTGAGTAGCCGTAGGTGACAACCTACGGAAACCGATTCACCACTGATGTCCCGACCCCGGAGGGGTCGCCCAGCCGCACGGCAGGTGGGCAACCCCGCTGGGGTTGCCGGAACGCCGAAGTAGGGCAACGCTCGATCCGTAGGTTTCACCTACGGCTACTCAAGGGACGGCCCCTGGCGGGGCCTGAGGGCCTCCTTCCAGGACAGGTAAAGGCAGTTTGCAATTCCTAACTTTTTAAAAACCATCCGCCCCGCTGTTCCCTACTTCGCCTTGCAAAGATGTTTGCCAAACAACGCGCATGACGGCGCGTAGCGCGAAGTTCGCGCTTTCCCGCACCGCGCTTTTGTGGGATCATAAGTTGTCGAAACTTTCCACCGCGTTTGGGACGTTCCTCCAGGTTGAGGTTGATATCGACTGGGAGAGGGCTGCTTGGCGACCATCAAAAATCTGACGGGCCGGGAAATCTTCGACCTCGTGCGCTCCGACCTCCACAAAGTGGAGGAAGAGTTCTGCCAGCAGGTTGTCTCGAGTGTCAGTCCGGTCACGGAAATCGGCCAGTACCTGCAAGTAAGCGGCGGCAAGCGCCTGCGTCCGGCGCTCGTCCTGATCGCCAGCAAGTTCTGCGGCTACGACGGTCCGGCGGCGGTGCGGCTGGGCGCGGTGGTCGAGTTGATTCACACCGCGACGCTGGTGCATGACGACATCATCGATGAGGCAGACGTGCGGCGAGGACGCCCCTCCACCAACTCGCGCTGGGGCGACCACCTCAGCGTGCTGGCGGGCGATTGGCTTTACATGCAAGCTTTCAACGTGGCGCTGGCGGAGCGCAATTTCAAGATTCTCGACCTGCTGATTGGCCTGACGCAGGTGATGGTCGAGGGTGAGCTCCTGCAGCTTTCTTATCTGAGGAAGCTCAGCATCACCGAAGATGAGTACCTGGACCTCGCGTATCGCAAGACCGCCAGCCTGTTTTCGGCCTGCCTGCGCCTCGGCGCCATCCTCGGCGGCAAAAGCGAAGAAGAGGAAATGAAGCTGGGCGAGTACGGCACCAACCTCGGCCTGGCGTTCCAGCTCGTGGACGATCTGCTGGATTTCACGTCGTCGGAGGAGAAGCTCGGGAAGCCCATCGGCAACGACCTGCGCGAAGGCAAATTGACTTTGCCGCTCATCTATCTGCTGCGCCAGTGCCGCCCCGAGGAGTCCGAGAAGATTCAGCGCGTATTCGAGGAGCAGGGCTTTCACTCTGTCCGCTTTGACGAGATCCTGGAGATGATTCGCCGCCACGGCACCCTGCGCGCGGCGCGCGACAAGGCGCAGTGGTTTGCCGAGCGTGCGGTGCGCTGCCTCGCAGGATTTCCCGATTCGCAGTATAAGGACGCTTTGCGCTCGCTCGCCGAGTTCATCGTGGACCGCGAGTCCTGACTTCCGCGGCTCACGCCCGCCTGATCCCGAAAGGCGTTCGATTCTTTTCACTCCGCCTGGATGTTTGCTAGACTGCACTCTCGAGAGCGACGATCGATGCAGCGCAAGCAGGAGATCGAGGTCAAGCTCGAGGTACGCGATCCTGACGAAGTCAAGCGCCGTCTCCGAGCGCTGGGATTTCGCCGCGTCCAGGCGCGCCACTTTGAAAGCAACCGGCTGTTTGACTTTCCGGACGGGGCGCTCAGGCGCGCGCGCTCCCTGATGCGGCTGCGGGTGGCGGATGGCAAGGTCTTGCTGACGTTCAAGGGCGCGCCCTCGCAGTCGCATCGCTACAAGGTGCGGCGCGAGCTTGAGACGGAAGTGCCCGACGCCGGCGTGGTGAGAGCGCTCCTCGAAGGCATCGGGCTCGAGGAGATCTTCCGCTATGACAAGTACCGCACGCGCTACGCCGTATCGAAGGCGAGCCGCGACGGACAGGGCGAAATTGTGTTCGATGAAACGCCGATCGGGAATTATCTCGAGCTCGAAGGGCCGCGTCGATGGATCGACCGCGTGGCGCGCGGTCTCGGCTTCGGCCCGCGCGACTACATTACGTTGAGCTACGCCACCCTCTACGCCTTGAGGTGCCGCGCCGCGAAGCGGAAGCCGGGGAACATGGTGTTCGAAGGCCGAGGCCGTATCCGCCGGGTCCGTTCCAGCGCGAGCCCTGCTTTGGACTGAGCTTGCGGCTACAATGATTTCCAACTGGCAATCGGCGATTAGGCTATAATAATTAATTGCGCTGGCGGACGGTACGCCAGGAGGCGGATGAGATGGAAGGGCTGCTGCAGCCCACGCACCTGTTTTTTATCCTGCTCATTGTGCTGATCATCTTCGGGCCGGGCAAGCTGCCTGACCTCGGACGCGGCTTGGGCAAGGGTATCCGCGAGTTCAAGGAAGCCATGCGGGGCGGCATGGCTGAAGCGCAGAACGCTGCGATACTCGTGACGATCAGCCCCGCCGCCGTTACCCTGGCGGTGAACAGTACGCAGCAGTTCAGCGCTTCGGTCTCGGGCGCCTCGAATACCGCCGTCACGTGGAGCGTCAACGGAGTCACGGGTGGCAATTCGACCGTGGGAACGATTGCGGTATCGGGGTTGTACACGGCGCCGGGCGCCGTCCCTTCGCCGAGCACCGTTACGGTGACGGCGATGAGCCAGGCGAATGCTTCCGAGTCCGCGTCGGCCAGTGTAACGATAACTGCGGCGGCTTGACGGGCCACTTAAGGGGACGGTGCTGCTTCTAAAGGAGAGTGTCAGGCTTCGCCCGGGGGCGAAGTCAGGAGGGAACGACGATGGAAGGTTTGCTTCGACCAACGCATCTCATCTTTATCCTGGCGATTGTGCTGATTATTTTCGGACCTGGCAAGTTGCCGGATCTGGGCCGGGGCTTGGGTAAGGGTATCCGCGAGTTCAAGGACGCGCTGCGCGGCGGGATGGAAGGCGGCGACTCCGCGAAGAAGCCCTAGGCGGCCAGGCGCGATCGCTCGAGTGTGACGCCCCCGGAATCGTATCGCCTGACTTGCTTGGGGAAATCGAAAGGCGAATGTTCGTTTCGGCTGGCTCATCTTCCGAGGTACTGAGACCGCCCGCTCGTTGACCAGAATTTCCCGGCCGTGCTATAAATCCACAACCCGCCCTACTCCTCGGTAGCTCAATGGTAGAGCATTCGGCTGTTAACCGAAGGGTTCCTGGTTCGAGTCCAGGCCGAGGAGCCAACAAACTCGAGGGCTTGGCGCCACAGCACGAAATCCAAAAAGTACTAACTCGTACCACTTAACCCCCCAAGACACTCTTGACCACGCCGCTGTTGGCTTCGCGATGCGCGGGGGTCAAGTCCCGGTCTAGACCATAATACTGACGCGGCTTTCAATGACCTGGGCGGCAGGGTAGTGCGCTAATCTTTTAGCGAACAACCGGCGGCAGCAACTGTTCGACCGGCCCTTGTGCGGACGCTTTTGTCATCAAGTTAAACCCGTCAGGCAGCCAGGCGACCTATGCGACATATCTGGGCGGGAGCGGAGCCGACTTCGGTCAGGCCGTCGCGGTCGACGCTTCCGGAAACCCCTTCGTAGCCGGGAGCACCTCCTCGAGTAATTTCCCCGCGATCGCGGTTGCGTTCCAGAGCGCGCCGGGCGGGGTGGCCGGCAACGCCTTCGTCGGCATGATCGTACGCTGACGCTCTCGTTTCCAAAATTCAGCCGGGTGCCGGCCACCGGCTTGGGAACGGGTGACAGGTTTATTTTTCAGATAACGAGTCCCTCTTCCCTTTTTGGGGAAAGGGCCGGGGCGTGAGGGGGTGGTCCCAAGATGTGGGAAAGCAAGTCTGCTTCACGGCCCGCACGGTGAGGCTGGCGAGCTCATACTCGGGCGTACGCGGATCCTGCTTCAGTTCAGGGCCGGGCTCGAGGTGGTGCCGCAAGCGCTGTTGCTTTCGGCGCTGCTTCGGCGGATCACCCCGGCAAGAAATGGCTGAACTGGTTGCTCGGGGTCCTCTTCTTTCTCATGGTGGCGCTACTGGTGATGGGACTGCTGGCTCGCCACTAGTCTTACGCGACGCCAGAACGGCGGAGCTTCGGGGCGAACGACTTCTGTAGCGCCGCTCTATGAGCGGCGAAAGACGCCGGTCACAGACCGGCGCTACAGCGGACCTGCCCATGTGTCACCCTTTTGCGAAACGCGACACTAGTGTTCGGCGGGAACTGCCGTACTCTTCCAATCCAGCTTGACGTCGCGCCGCGGCAGATGATGCGCGGCGGCGTATTTGTTGCGCGCTTCCTCGGTCTTGTCCGCCCAATCGCCGAGCGGATAAAGCAGCTCGCGGTAGACGAGATAGCTCATGTCCACGGTACGGACCGGGTGATGGTCCTTCACGCTATCGACCGCGTCGAGATACTTGCGTCCGTTGGCTTCGGGCACGCGTGGGAACCAGGTCTTGTACCAGGTGGCGGTGGTGTTCGCGAGAGTCTGGTTGCGCTCCTGGCGAATCTCCTGGGCCAGGTCGAGCGCCTGATCGACGTCGCTCAAGGCTTGCGTAGACTCCGCCCGGCCCGCGGCTGCCTCCGCCGACTTCAGAACCTGGCTGATGTGTCCGAGCTCGAGCAGCATGCCCAGATTCTGGCGGCAAAGCTGAGCGACGGAGAGATAGACTTCCAGGTTGTAGCGGTTGAACTCGACGCGCCCCAGGTTCGAGCGCAGCAGATCGATCAGCTCGTCATTCTGGGCCAATGATTGCGCCGCCAGCGCCAACCTTCGCTCGTTCTCAAGACTCCAGTCATAACCGGGTTGCAGCAAGGCCGGGGACGGAACCGGCAGCGCGGGCAGGGTCTGGTCGTGCGCCGGGTGAGGCGGATTCCAGATCCGATCCGAGTCACCCCAGATGGGCGGACGCGCGGCGGAGGGCGTCGTATCCCAGCTATCCTCCCAGAATTCCGCCTGCTCGCTCATCAGTTGATACAGCCGCGCCATGCGCACCGAAGAAGGTCCGTAGAAAAGTGCGTAGAAGCTGTTCATCAGCTCGCCGGGATCGGCCCCCTGAGGATTCCAGGCGGCGGCGGGAGCAGTCGCGTAGCCTAGCCAGAACGTTTCCGGATGCAATCCTGCATCGGCCCATCCGGCAATAAACACGCCCATCTCATCGGCCTGGCCGGGGCGCGAGTGATTCGGCTGCATGGACGACAAGCTCGCGAGCGAGCTTTGGGTGATGAGCGAGACCATGCCCTCCACGCGTCCACCATGCTCGTGGTGAGGATGAAGCAAGTCGGTGTCGGGGAGCCAGTAGTAGTTGGGGAAGAGAGACTCTTCACCCTCGGTCGATGTGTAGACCATCTGGCGGATGCCGTGGGCTTTGAAGAGGGGATCGAACTCGGGGCCGTAGTGCTCGCCGTTGATGAGATAAGAAGGGAACGAGTCGATGTCGCCGGGCACCATCGGGTACTCGCCCCAGAAGATCACCTTGCGGCCATGGTCGTGCAGATAGCCTGCCGCCTTGGTGGTGAACTCGCCCAGCATCTTACCCACGCTGCCGAGTTCGTGGGCGCGATCCAACTCGTCGCACTGAGAATTCTTTGCGAGGCCTACGTAGTAAGGCTCGTCCGTCGAGAGCACGAAATACTTGCTGCCGCGATTCGCGTCGAGCAGGTCTTGATACATGCCGTCGAGCAGCTTGTAGCTGTCCGGGTTCGTGGCACACAACTCGTAGTTGCTGTCGGGAAATTCGCGCAGTCCGGCGTATTCGGTATGCTTCAGGATGAAAGCGATGTGGGCCGGGCCGTCGAGGTAAGGAATAAGCTGAATGTGGTAGCGTAGTGCGTAGTCGGTGAGCTCCTGGAGCTCGGCGGGCGTGAGTGCGTAAGGCTCCACGAGGGGCGCGGCGTGCTGGTACTCGAAGTGTCCTTCGAGCTTGATCGAGAAACCGTTGATCTTGTAGAACGCCGCCTGGCGCAGCGCCGCTTTCAAAACGTCCATGTGCTCAAGGTGGTGCGCGTCGTCCCAGTAGATGATGCGCAGTTCGAGATCGGGCCAGTCTACGATCTCGCCTTCGGGGAGCCACAGGCTTCCGCCCTGCGGTTTCAAGAGTTGGACCAGTGTTTGGACGCCGTAGAAGAGTCCGGTCAGCGAATTCCCCGTGATCGTCACGTGGCGCGGGGCGAGGGTGATCCGGTAGGCCTGCCCGGTGAGTGCGTCTTTCTCACGATCGGTCGCGTCGCCCACCGCAACGGAGTCAGGCGCGACCGAGAGCTGCAGAACTCCTTCGTCCCTGGCGCCGCCGCTGCTTCCCGCCGCCAGGACAAGATGATTGCGCGACGCGAGTTCGTCCTTGAGGCTCCCTACCGCAATATCGCTGGGCGGCACGCCAGTCCCGAGTTGCAACCGCCAGTTCCGGTCGAAGCGGAAGTCGTGCTCTCTCAGCTTTACCTGCTGCGGCGCAGGCAGCACGGTGTAGCCGCGAGCGTGAAGCGGCGACACCGTCGCGGCGTGAGTTGCCACCGATGTCCAGAGCGCCAGGACGAGCAGCGATACTCCGATTCGAATCGAGCTCGCGCGGCGCAGTTTCATCTCTTCAACTCCCCTTCTTGTAGTTGGCAGTGCGCAGCGCCCATGCCACTCTCAATGCGTCGTCAGACTGAACACAATTTCCTGCTCGTCGGGGCGGATGAAGCCTGATTTCGATTTCTGCCGCAGCGGTACCGAAAGGGCTGCGACCGCGTGCTCGAGGCCGGTTTCCGGAGCCGCCTGATAAGGGTTGTAAGGATGCACGGGCCAGACCAGGCGCGCCGTGGGATCGAACTTCAGCGTACAGCCGTGATGGCGAATCGATCCGCCGAGCTCGTCAGGTCCGAGTTCCACGTGGGCCTCTCCGACTTCGAGCGTCTGGCCGGCGCCGGTTTCGAGCGTCTCGCCGGGCTTGAGACACAACTGCAACGTCAGACGCCCCTCCTCGGCCGGCGTACCTTTGCCGGTGATCACAAAACGCAGCGTCAGTTCGTCCTCCGTCGGCGCGGGTACATACAGGTCGCTGAAGAACGTGTTGAAAGCCAGCGAGAGCCGGTCCTCTTTGTCGTTCATCTGCAAACGGCTGCTCAGGGGAGTGTGGTAGACCTCGCCGCTCAACTTCTCTGAAAAGGTCGCGAGCTCGGGTTGTTGTTTGGAATTGGCTCCGCTGATGATCAATCCCAGACGCTCGTGGAACACGCTCAGGCTGGATTGGCGGTCGAGGTAGTACTGATTGTTAACCGCCGGAGTGGCGACAATCCCAGACAGGCAGACGACCCACGGTCCGGTCTTGTGGATCCCGGCGGGGACCGTCATGCGGTAAGCGTAACGCGGCTGATCCTGCGGGATGGGTGCGGTTGGCCCTTCGTGGTAGTAGAGAGCGTCCTGCGAGAGGCGTCCCAGCCAATCGATGTGCAGGTCGTCGGGGCGGAGGAAGCTGGTGAGGAACTCGGCGTATCGGCGGCCGTCCGCAAAGTTCGAAAAGCCGAACTGACCCCAGGTATCGACATCCCAATAGCGGTTGCGGTCATTGATGACCTCGACGGACATTCCATCAGGATAGGTGAAGTTCTCATGGAAGGTAGTCGAGCGCCGCAGGGCATGGAGCGCCGCAGGATCCTTGGTGTACTCGTAATAGAGCGCCACCTGGGTCATCGTCAGATGATCGTAGCCGGTGGTGGGTCCCTGGCGGCTGTGCTCGCCCCAGTAGCCGTCCGGTGTCTGCTCGACGGCGGCAAAGCGATGGAGGATGCGCGCGCCCAGGGTTTGCCAATCCTTTCTCCCGAATACTCGTCCGGCGAGGAACAACAGCGAAGCGTACTGCGCGTAGTGATTGGGCGAGGTCCCGATGTAGGGCGAGTTGTACCAGGGGAAGTCCACGCGTTGGGCGGCATCGTGCTCGACCAGCGCGACGTTGCGGAGGATGTGCTGCTGCCAGCGCGCGCGGCGCTCCTGGCCCAAGTCACGCTCGAGCAGCCGATAGGCCTCGAGCCACATGTACGTGTCCCAGTCGCTGTCGAGACGTGGCTCAAACTTGCCCTTTTCGTCCTCGCTCGCCAGCAGGTCACCCATGCGGACGGCCAGGGCCAGCATCTTCGGATCGTGATAATGGGAATTCGAGGGATGCCGCTTGGCGTACAACACCGCCGGCGCGAGGATGGCGTAAGGGAAGTGCTTCCACCCGGGCCGCGTTTCGAGGGCGGCCAAATCCGGCGTGGGCACGGCGTCCAGCGCCTGCTTCACCTGCCCGGAGCCGGCCTCCATCAAACGAAAATAGGCTGCCGGCAGTCGCGAGGCGGTCGAGGCCGCAGAGGCTATCGAGAACGAGAGGCACGCGGCGGCCAGCAGCGTGAACAAACGGAGAACCAGCATCCGCAGGTGTAGCGTGCCGCCCGAATGGCGCAGCCACAGGGCACAAGCGTTCGGGTGGGGTTGGCCGAAATGGACTTCGCCGCCGGAAACCGTCGGCTGCCCTCGAAATGCGGGACCCTGAAGTTGCATCGGATTCGATGAGCGTCGTGCGCGGCTTTTATAACACTCTTCACTTCTCGCGCCAAGCGACCGTCTGCAAATACACCGACGAGGCAGCATCTTTTTTCCGTTTCGACGATCCATATAGAGTGAGCAGGAGGTGCTGAATTGAAGCTGGTTTCCGTCAACGTAGGGCTTCCCAGGGAAGTAACTTGGCAAGGCGGAACGGTTGCCACGGGGATTTTCAAGCAGCCCGTCGACGGGCCCGTCAAGGTCCGAAGGCTGAACCTCGACGGCGACCGGCAGGCCGACCTTTCCGTCCACGGCGGACCGACCAAAGCGGCGTATGCCTATCCCAGCGAGCATTACCCATACTGGCGCGACCAGTTCCCGGAGATCGAGATGCCCTGGGGTATGTTTGGCGAGAACTTCACGGTCGAGGGGTTTCGCGAAGACCAGGTGAACATCGGAGACCGGCTGCGAATGGGGTCGGCGGAGTTCATGATCACCGAGCCGCGAATACCGTGTTACAAACTGGGCATCAAGTTCGGACGGAAGGACATCATTCCGCGTTTCTTGAAGAGCGGCCGCTCCGGCTTTTATCTCGCGGTGATTCAGGAGGGCGAAGTTGAGGCCGGAGACCCCATTGTGCTCTCCCAAGCCGAGAGCGGCGTCACCGTAGTCGATATTGTCCGGCTGTATTCGGACAAGACGAACAAAGACTTGGATCTGCTGCAACGCGCGATTCAAACTGAAGCCTTACCCGCAAGCTGGCGGAATTACTTGGCGCGGCGGCTTCAGGGAAAAGAGAAATAACCGTCGTAGTGCGGGTCAACTGTTGATCCCTGTCGCCTTCCATCTCGGATTCAACGCGTTCGAAGTGCAGTCAGGGCCACAAGACATAACAATCGACGTGACTCTTCCGGTCGCGCTATCATCGCGTCATTTGGTTTTCGAGGGAGGGATTCATGAGTCGAGTGGCGAAGTACGTCCTGGTGCTCGGGCTGTTTGCCGTAGTGTCTTCGGCCACAGGATTCGGTGCCTCACTGAAAGCTGGCGCGGCTGAGGTCGACATCACGCCGCAGACGGGGCTCAAGATGTACGGCTACGCCAGCCGCAAGTCGGGAGCGACCGGCGTGCTGGATCCGCTGTACGCGCGCACCCTGGTCCTCGAAACAGGTGACAAGCGTTTCGCGCTGGTGGTTCTCGAGCTGGGACGAGTATTTGCGCCCTCCTGGATCGAGCAGTTGCGCGCTCAGGTGAAGCAGTCGAGCGGCATTGATTACGTCCTGGTCGCGGCGATCCACACTCACTCGGGTCCCGATCCCACCGATCAGTTTCCTCCTTTGAACGAGCCTGATTGGGAGACGCCGATCCTCGACAAAGTGGCGCACGCCATCGACGAGGCCCACCAAAATGCGGTCGAGGCGCGGCTCGGAACCGGCTACGGCGTCGCGTACATCGGGCACAACCGGCTGCGTGATAATCCTGACGGCACGGCGTCGTGGTTTGAGCGCAACCCCACCATGGTGCCTACTGCCCCGGTCGATCCTACCGTGGCTATTTTGCGGGTGGATAACCGTCAGGGCGAGCCGATTGCCATTTTGGTGAACTATGCCTGCCATCCGGTGATCTTCGGGCCGGACAATCTTCAGTATTCCGCCGACTGGCCGGGCGTGATGATCAAGACCGTCAAGCAGGCTTTCGCGGGCAAGCCCGTCGTCATGTTCCTCCAAGGGGGAGACGGCGACATCAATCCCTACTACGCCGTCACCCCGCTCGAGCAGGACGCGATTGGCCGACGCGACTGGTCAGGCGAGCAAGTGGGCCGCGAGGCGGCGCGCGTGGCGAAGGGCATCACGACGCAGGCCGACGCCGACGCGACGCTGCAATACGCCGAAGACGAACTCCCCGCCAAGCTGCGTTGGGACCCCGTGAAGTTCCGCCAGGCGGTACTCGAATCCTGGGGACCGGACGCCGCCGCGGCGTTCGACCGCCGGCAGAAGCAGCCGATGCTGCTGCCGGTGACCACCCTGCTGATCAACAAACGCATCGCGCTCGCGACCCTGCCGGGCGAGCCGTTCGTAGAATTTCAAATGGACTGGCGCAACCGGTGTCCGGTGGAAGACGCGTTCTTCATGGGCTACTCCAACGCGGATTTTGGCTACTTCCCGACCATTCGCGCCGCCACCTATGGCGGTTACGGCGCCGCGAATACCGCGACGCACGTGGAACTCGGAGCGGCCAACCGCATGGTGAATCAGGCCCTCATTCGCGTCTACGAATTTCTCGGCCGCCTCACCGACACACCCGAGGACCTCAAGAAGAGTGCCAAGTGAGTCGAATCGGCGGTGGTTTTCGGAAGCGCGTCGAGGGATCGATCGCCAAAGCGGAAATTTCAGACCGCTATCGCGAGTGAGGTGGCGCGGCAGTTGGCGCTGCGGAATGAGGGCGGTCAAGTCTCAAGTACTTGAAACGTAGATAGAAGTTCCAGGCGCTGACCCCGAGCGCGACGATGGCGACGACGAGTGCACCGCACGCCAGGATGGTCAGATAGGGACCGAGCAGTTGTTGGATGCCTGGCATTGGAGTCCCCTTCCCGCCTTGCCATACCCAACTCGAGGCGCGCCGGCATTCTGAGTGGTCGAGCGCGTCCTATGTTGACTCTCCACACTATGCCCAGATATTGAATAGCTCGCTTTCGGATATTCTCCAAGTCCCAAACGAATCGATAACGGTCTGACCACTCATCCAGGCGCGGTCGTGCCGGATTGGGTACTCATGCAGCCCCGGAGGGGGTCACCTTGAAGGGAAGGGGGCAAGCGCCCTCACGATGAAAAGACCGAGCTAGAAGTCCACCAGCGTCTTGGGACGCAGGGCGGCGCGGAGCGCGTTGGCAATTGCCAGGACGTCGATGATTTCCTGGACGATGGCGCCGCCGACGGGTGGCAGGCTTCCCCACGCCGCAAAGGCCATACCCACCACGCTCAAGACCATACCTCCCACGGCGCTTTGAATTGCGATCCAGCGCATCCGGCGGGCGATGTGGAAGAGTTCGTCGACGCTGGCGAGAGAGGCCTCCATGATCACGGCGCCCGCTGCTTCGGTCGTGATGTCGCTGCCTTGTCCAAAAGCAATCCCGATGTTGGCCGTCATCAGCGCCGGAGCGTCGTTGATGCCGTCACCCAGAAAAAGGGTTTTGGCCGTCTGATTCTCCTGACGCACAATCGCGACCTTTTCCTCCGGACTCACCGAGGCGTGCAGCATCTTCACGCCCACGCGCTCCGCCAGATAACGCACTTCGGACTCGCGGTCGCCGGACACGAGCATCACCTTGTCAAATCGATGCTTGCGTCCGAGGTGCGCGATAAACGGCCGGCTCTCGTGACGCGGAGCGTCGCGGAACCGGTAGGTCGCGGCATAGACGCCGTCAATCGCGACCAGGCATTCGAGTCCTGCACCGGCGGGCGGCAAGCTCGACTCCACCGTTGGGGTTCCTTCGACGAGCCTGCTGCGGCTGGTCACGTGAACACGTCGTCCCGAGACAATGCCTTTCAGTCCTTGTCCCGGGGGTTCAGCCATTTCAGTCGCGTCCGTCAAGACGAAGTTCGATTTGCGTGCCGCCTCGACCACGGCGCCCGCCAGCGGATGTCGCGAGTACTGCTCGAGGCTCGCTGCCAGCCGCAGCACCTCCGGTTTGTCGAATCCTGGGGCCACAATCTGTTCCGTCAATTGCGGCAGACCGTAGGTCAGCGTTCCCGTTTTGTCGAAGATGATCGTGCGGCAAGTGTCAAGCCGTTCAAGGATCGAAGGGTCCTTGATGACGATGCCGCGTTTCGCCGCCAGGGAAATCGAGCCAATGATGCTCACGGGTATGGCGATCAACAGCGGACAAGGAGTCGCGACGACCAGAACAGCCAGGAAGCGATCCGCGTTTCCGCTCGTCAACCAAGCGACAACGGCCACCGCCACGGCCAGAGGAGTGTAGTAGGCTCCAAGCTGGTCCCCCAGGCGGCGAATCGAAGGGCGGTGAAGTTGTGCCTCCCGCATGACCTTCATGATGCTGGCGTAGCGGGAATCGACGGCCAGTTTGCCGGCTCGAATCGTCAGCGCCGTCTCGCTGTTGAGTGCGCCGGACAAGACTTGAGACCCCGGCGTCTTGGCGATAATGAAAGGTTCACCCGTCAGGTACGACTCGTCCATCCTGCCGTGACCTTCGAGGACCACTCCGTCCACCGGGCAGGTCTCGTGCGGATAGACAGCCAGAATGTCGCCCACCTTGACCTGCTCGATGGGAATATCAACGACCGCCGCCTCACGCTTGGCGTGGGCAACGGTGGGCATTCGCTTGGCGAGGGCTTCCAGCACCGACGACGCGCTACGCACCGCATAGCTCTCGAGAGCTTTCCCACCGGAAAGCATCAGGACCACCAGCGAGCCGGCCAGGTATTCTCCCAGCACCACTGACGTGATAATCGACATTCCGGCCAGAAGGTCCGACCCGAACTGCTTGCGCAGCACTTCGCGTGCGAGGTCGTAAACCAGCGGGCCGCCGCCCAGGAGGAGAACCGCGAAGAGTGGTGCGTCGTAGGTGAGGCGAGGCGACTTCAGCAGGAATCGAAGGCCAAGACTTATTGCGATGCCCAGCACCGCGGCGAGGGCGATGATGTCTTCTTTGGAAAAGCGGCGTGACGGGTGGGTGGGGACAGCCCCACCGGGAGGCCCGATTCCAGGCGTCGTCGCGGGTAGAGCTGTTGGCGTTGACGTCTCCATACACGTTAGTCGCCAGTCGGTTTGATCCCGGCCCCTTCGATCATGAGAATTACCGTCCGCTCCGGGGCGCGGGTTCAGTGGACGGCGCCCTTGGGCACGTACGTTCAATTATTGGAACAAACGCGGCGTGCGGCGCGTCCAAGAAGCTGTAAACCGCGTCGCTGCTCTTGCAGCAAAGGCGCGTTTCCACGTAGTTTATTCAAGGCCGCCACGAGGAGCCCATCATGCCGCTCACGCCGCGCAACGCAGGCCATTTTCTGACGCCTGGCGCGCCCCGAACACCCACGCTCTCCCTGGTCCCGCTCGCTCTGGTGCTCACTCTCTTCGCGCCGCCGCTCCTCGACGCGCAGGTGTTGACCTCGCAGTACGACAACGCGCGTACCGGCGCCAATCTGCATGAGACCATCCTGACGCCCGCGAACGTCAATGCCCGCCAGTTTGGGAAGCTCCTTTCCTTGCGCGTCGATGGCGACATCTACGCTGAGCCCCTCTACATGCCGCAGCTCGCGATTCCGGGGAAGGGCACTCATAACGTTGTCTTCGTGGCCACCGAGCACGACAGCGTTTACGCCTTCGACGCCGACGGGCGCTCGGCCGAGCCGCTGTGGAAGGTCAACTTCCTCAATCCTGATGCGGGGACCACGGCCGTTCACGCGCTCGACGTGGGTTGTCCGTTCATTCGTCCCGAAATCGGCATCACGTCCACGCCGGTCATCGATTTGAGCTCGGGCACGCTTTACGTCCTGGCGCGGACCAAGGAGAAGGCCGGCTTTCTGACCTCGCAATACGTGCAGCGCCTCCACGCGCTCGCCGTGACGACGGGAGCCGAGAAATTCGACGGGCCGGTGGTCATTCGAGCTTCGGTCAAGGGGCGCGGTGCCGGTGGCTCGGGCGGACAGATCGAATTCGACCCCCTGCGCGAGAATCCGCGCAGCTCGCTGCTGCTCGAGAACGGCAAAGTCTACTTGAGCTGGGCTTCGTCGTGCGACGTCGGGCCTTATCACGGCTGGGTGATGGCTTACGACGCGCAGACTCTGAAGCAGGTGGGCGTTTTGAACGCCTCGCCCGACGCCGCCGAGAGTGGAATCTGGGCGGGTGACACCGGTCCCGCGGCGGACAGCCAGGGCAATGTCTATACCGCCACGGGCAACGGCCGATTCGACGTTGCGGCAGGCGGACGCGATTACGGTGACAGCATCCTGAAGCTGGCGCTCGAGGGATCCAACCTTATCGTGCGCGACTACTTCACGCCTTTCAACCAGCAGGAACTGAACTCGAACGATGACGACCTCGGCTCCGGCGGGCCCGTCCTGCTCCCCGACCAGCCCGGGGCGCATCCTCATCTGCTGCTGATCGCCGGCAAAGGCGGTATGGTCTACGTCGTCGACCGCGATCGCATGGGACACTTTCACGAGGGCGCGGATAGCCAGGTGGTCGAGGAAGTTCAGCTCCCAGGGGGCGCTTTCGGCGCGCCCGCCTACTGGAATCAGCACGTCTACTACGTGGCGAGCGACGACGCGCTGCGGGACTTTGCACTCACGCGCGGCATGCTCAAACCAGTGGGACAGAGCGGCGCAAGGTTCATCGATCCCGGCGCGACACCGGCCGTGTCGGCGGATGGGTCGAAAAACGCCATTGTTTGGGTCGCGTCGTCGCGTCATTGGAATGAGCCCGACGGCCCGCCCGCGGTCTTGCACGCCTTTGACGCAACCAACGTGGCGCATGAACTCTACAACACCGAGCAGGACAGCCGGCGTGACCGCGCGGGAATCGGGCTGAGGTTCAACGTCCCGATGGTGGTCAACGGGCGCGTTTACCTTGGCGCCAAGCGCGAGCTCGATGTCTATGGCCTGCTTTCATCGCCTCGATAGGAACGTTCAGTTCACCTGAAGCGTGAGCGCGGTCGAGTTCGAGAAGTTGCCGGACGTTCCGCTGATCGTGAGCGCGTAAGTCCCTGCCGTCGTTCCCGGTGGCGGTGGAGGTCCGCCACTCGAGCTTCCGCCCCCACTGCAACTCACCGAAATCCCAGCCAGGATCAACACGAGAACCAGCACGCGCGCGACACGTCGTCGCGGCAATACTGCGCACCCGGCGAGTATCGCCAACGCGAGCAGGCACGCCAGCCAAGGCAGGGAATTTCTGGTGAAGGGTGAGGACCAGGTCGGCGCGAAGGGCACGCGGAGGACGGCGGCTGGGCGCATGGTCGTAGTCACGCTCGCCGTGAAGCTGGTCGAACCGCTGCCGGTCGGCGAGACCGAGGCGGGCGAGACGGAACACATGCCTGCCGGCACGCTTCCACTGCAAGCCAAAGTGACCGTACCGCTGAAGTTGCCCGAGGAGACGAGCTCGAGATTGAAGGTCGCGGTTTGACCTGCCGCCACCGTCTGGCTGGTCGAGGACCCGGAAGCCGCGCCGATCGAGAATACCGGCGGGCTGAGCTTCGCCAGGAAAGCGTCCGTGACGGTTGAGCTGCAAGCGACGCACGCGGTCTGAAACACGCCGGCGGTTACGGGGAAATTCAACGAGTTCGTCGATCCCATGACGTAAGCGTTGCCGGACGCATCGGCGGCAATGCCACGGCCCTCGTCCGAGCCCGTACCACCAAGATAGCTGGAGAAGAACAACGCGGAGCCGGTGGAGTTGAACACCGCTACGAAGGCATCGTCGGCGCCCAGGAGCGACCTCTGCACCTGGTTGACGAGGGGAAAGTCAGGCGACTTCGTGTCGCCGGTGACGTAGGCGTTCTCGAACTCGTCGACCGCGATGCTGCCGTGTACCGCATCCTCGGCGTTTGTGCCTCCGAGGTAAGTCGAATAGACCAGACTCGAGCCCGCGGCGTTGATCTTGGTCACGAAAGCGTCGGAGACGCCCTTCAGAATGCTCTGGAACGCATTGGCGAGGGGAAAATCCTTGGACACCACCTGTCCCGTCACGTACGCGTTGCCTGCGCCGTCGACGGCGATGGCCTGGCTCGCGTCGCTGCCGCCCGTTCCGCCGAGGAAGGTCGAGTAAACAAGAGCCGAGCCCGCGGCGTTAATCTTCGCCACCCAAGGGCTCTTCTGGCCTGACGCGCACGCCCGGCAGCTCCCTTGGATCGCCGGCGTTACTACCGGAAAATCGGTCGACGACGTGGTGCCGGTCACGTAGGCGTTGCCCGCTGAGTCGACGGCGATCCACGCGCCGTTTTCCGTGCTCGTTCCGCCGAGGAACGTTGAGTAGACCAGTTGCGAGCCGCTGGCGTTGTACTTCGTCACAAACGCGTCGCTGGAACCTTTGAGCGCTGACTGGATGGCGTTGGCGACGGGGAAATCGTTCGAGGTCGTCGTCCCGATGACGTAGGCGTTGCCGGAGCCGTCCGCCGCGATCGCGCCTGGCGTGTTGCCTTTGGTGCCACCCAGAAAAGTGGAATAGACGAGCGCCGAGCCGCCGGCGCTGATCTTCGTGACAAAAACGTCGGCCAGCCCGGACGTGCAGCCCAGGCAAGCGGTTTGAATCGCATTCTTCAGCGGGAAGTCGGCGGAAAGCGTGCTTCCGGTTACGTAGGCGTTGCCTGAATCGTCGACCGCGATCGACGTGGCGGTGTCCGCGAGCGTGCCGCCGAGGTAGGTCGAGTACAAGAGCGCGCTGCCCTGCGCATTGAACTTGGTGACGAAAGCGTCCGATCCGGCCACCAGACCTTTCTGTATCGCGTTCGCGATCGGGAAGTTGACGGAAAAGGTCTGGCCCGCGAGATAAGCGTTGCCGGAGGAGTCCACCGCGACCCCCGCGGGGAGGTTGGCGCTTGTCCCGCCGAGGTAGGTGGCATAAACCACTACCGGATCGATTACCAGCGGGCTGCGCCGGTCGTAAGCGCCTACCTCGAACCCGATTTCGTTGTCAGCCTTGAGCGCGAATTTGCCGGGCACCGGCCGCTGCACGTCTCCGCGCCGCTGGTAAACGCGAGGATGCTCGAAGCGCACTGCTCCGCCCGCGATTTTGAGTTCCAGGTCGCCGCGCTCATCGACCTTGATGGAACTCGCGCCGTCGATTCCGAGACGGATTGCGCCGGGATCAGCGCCGGGCTCGACCACGAAGTCGCATTCGAGCTGTCCCTGGTTTCCGTAGTAGATGAGGTCCACACCGGGGTACACGGCCTGGTATTTCACCTTGGCGTAGTTGGGAATCGCGGTCCGCCACTGAGCATTGTTGCCGACGAAGTAGTTGCTGGTGCTCGCGATCTTGTCGATTCCAAGAATTCGCGCGCCAGGACGCGCGCCCGCGAGTTCGATCCTCACCCATGAGGCTCGTTGGTCAGAGCCGCGCTCTGCTTCGAAGGCGGACCCAGGATTGCTCAGCGTCCCAAGGCTCGCCGGGAGCAGAGCGATGTCTTGCGGCGTCGCGACGCTTGGCGGCTCCGGTGGCTGGCCGAGCGCGAGCCATGCCGCATTCGAGGTCAGGAGCAGCGCGTATCCCTTGCCGCGGGCGAGGTACTGCACCGTCCTCGCCGCCTGGCCCTCGTTCGGTTCAAAAGTCAGGGGGAGGCTGCGATATGTTGCCGCGGATCGCGCCCGAGCCAGAGCGATTGGGTCCGTCGGGTTGGAGCGACTCCGTGGCTGCGCTGCCTTGAGAGTTGCTGCCCTCTTACCCGGCGCTGGCGCGCCACCCTCTCCCCCAAGGGGGCGAGGGTACGAGACAAGATTCTTATGACTCGAGGTCCACTTCAGAGCAACGACAAGACTCAGGACGCCAACGGCTGTCAGCAGAGCGATAGATTTAGAAAAGGAGCGTAACTGCGGCTGTCCATCCTTCACGGGCGCCTCCAGACCGGTATTGCTCTCGAGTTACACGAAGCGAAATTCTCACCTTGAAACAATACCTTGTCAAGACAACGGGTGCTCTTCAGGCCAAATCGAAATAGACTAGTCTAAATGGCTCTTAGTCGCCGCTCTTGCGTCCAGATTCGTGCGAGCCTCTCCCTACACGAAGCGTTCCCCGGCTGGCAAGAAGCGTCACTTTCCCAATCCGCAATAGGACGGGGTCTGAGAGCAATACGTATTGAATCAAAAGGGCATTCCGGTTTTGCTTTGCGTGGCGCAGATCTCGCCCGCAGGTTGAGTATGCACCCTGGCGGGCCTGCCGCTGATCCAGGGCAGTCCCGTCGACGCTCCAACAAAGCGACTAGTCCAGAATGACGTATCACGCGGCAGCAGGAGTCTGGCGGGTTGACGCGACGGAGCGAACTTAGACGCTGGGATTTTAGCCCGCGACTGCAGGAACATGAGACCGAGACTCCGTGGGTTTATATATAGCTGGCATATTAACTCATCATGTAACTGATGTCAAGGCCTTTCGCGACCTGTGATAGGATTCCCGCCATGCGACAAACTCTACTGGTCCTCGTGTTTTTGCTCGCGTCCCTGACCGCTATCCCGGCGCGCGCCGCCGACACCCTCGACATCTACTTCATCGACGTCGAGGGCGGACAGGCGACGTTGCTTGTGACGCCAAGCGGCGAATCGCTGCTCGTCGACACGGGCTGGCCGGACGCCAAGGGCCGCGACGCCGACCGCATTGTGGCGGCAGCTAAGGCGGCGGGCGTGAAGCAGATCGACTACCTGGTGATCACCCACTACCACCTGGACCACGTGGGCGGCGTTCCCCAGTTGGCTGAGCGCATGCCCATCCGGCGCTTCGTCGACCACGGCGTCAGCGTCGAGACGGACCCCGAGAGCAAGAAGCTGTTTGCCGATTACTCGCGCGTGCGCATCATGGGGCGGCACATTCTGGCCCGGCCCGGCGAGGAGATTCTCCTCAAGGGGCTTGACGTGGACATCCTGACGGCGGCCGGCCACGTCATCACCGCGCCGCTACCCGGGGCGGGCGAGAAGAATCCGCTGTGCGATTCCACAAAGCCGCGCGAAGTAGATCACTCGGAGAACGCGCAGTCCGTCGGCGTGCTGGTGCGCTTCGGCAAGTTCCGCTTCATTGACCTCGGCGATCTGACCTGGAACAAAGAGCTCGAGCTTTTCTGTCCGGCGAACAAGGTGGGAACCGTGGATGTCTACTTGAGTTCGCATCATGGCCTGGCGCAGTCGGGTTCACCGGCCATGGTTGACGCGCTCCATCCGCGCGTCGCTATCATGAATAATGGCGCGCGAAAGGGCGGCGAGCCCGAAGCCTGGCAGACCATCCACAATTCGCCCGGACTCGAGGACCTCTGGCAATTACATTACGCAGTGGAAGGCGGTCCGCAGAATAATGTGAGCGAGCAGTTCATCGCCAACCCCGAGGAACAGTGCCAAGGCTACGCCATCAAGCTCTCGGCTAATCCTGACGGCTCGTTCACCGTCACCAACACGCGTAACGCATTCTCGAAGACGTACCCGGCGAAGTAGCTGGCTGAGTGAAAACGTCGGGTGGTCGGGTGGCGCACACGTCGCGCTTTTTGCGATGTGTGCGACCTCCGACAAACGCCAATTCCGAAGAGACGCATACATGGCAAAGCCCACCACGTATGCGCCACTCCGTCCGTCACCAACACGCGCACCGGATACTCGAAGCCGTACCCGGCGATGTAGCTGGCTGAGTGAAAACGTCGGGTGGCGCACACGTCGCGCTTTTTGCGATGTGTGCGACCTCCGACAAACGCCAATTCCGAAGAGACGCATACATGGCAAACCCCGCCACGTATGCGCCACCCCGCCGTCACCAACACGCGTAACGGATATTCGAAGTCCTACCCAGCGATGTAGCTGGCTGAGTGAAAACGTCGGGTGGTCGGGTGGCGCACACGTCGCGCTCTTTGCGATGTGCGACCTCCGACAACGCCACTTCCGAAGAGACGCATACATGGCAAACCCCGCCACGTATGCGCCACCCCGTCCAGCGCTTAGACGCGATCTTGAGTGGCGAGCGGCGCGCGGTTCAATCTCAGAGCGGAGGCGGCTTTGAAGCGCTGGCGCTCGCTCACCGCGTACCAAAGCGCGAGCAGGGCAATCAGTCCGAGCATGGTCTTGCCCGCCAACTGGTTGGGCGGCATCACCAGGATGCTGCAGATGAAAACCGTCCAGAGAATGGCGGCGATATTCACCGCCGCACTCGCCCGGCCCAGATGCCACGGACCGCGCTCCGCCCAGGCTTTCGCGCGGCGCGCGCGCCAGCCCAGAATCACCGGGATGATGTAAGAAACGTAGAGTCCTACGGTGCTGATCGACGTCACCACCGAGTAGGCGCCCGAGTAGATTGAAACAGCGAGCGCCGCGGCGACCGAGAGCCAGATGGCGGGCGCGGGCGTCAGATGCTTCGGACTGACCTTGCGCCAAAGCGCCGAGAGCGGCATGCCGTCGTCGCGCGCGAAGGCGTACACGGTGCGGGAATTGGAGGTGACGCACGATAGCCCGCAGAACCACATCGCCATGGCGGCGAGCATCGACATCGCGCCGCCGGCTCGTGCGCCCAACGCCTGCTGCAAGATCGCGATGACCGCCGGAATCTTATTGCCGCGGGCGTCGGTCGCGTTCAGCGCCGCCGGGATGCTGCGGATCGAGAGCGTCAGCCCGATCAGCAGAAGGTATCCGACCACGGCCGAAATCACCACCGAGTTGATCATGCCCCAGGGGACGCGCCGCCGGGGATCGACCGTCTCTTCGGAAGCGTGCGCCGAGGCGTCATAGCCGGTGAAAGTCCACTGCGCTTGCAGGAGTCCGAGCATGAACGCCCACCAGTAAGGGAAGCGCGTACTCGTCGCGGCGTGAAAGAAGAATGAGACGGGCTGTTTGGGTGCGAATGCGAGCAGGGCGCCGACAATTGCCACCACGCCGACGATGTGTACCGTCACGCTGAAGTCGTTGAGCCAGGCGACCAGCCGGATGCCGTAATGGTTGATGAGTCCGTGCGAGACGAGGATCACAGCGTAGACGGCGAGCACGCCGCGCAGCGTCGAATTCAATCCCACGAGCGGCGTGACGAATTGCGCGCAGCCGTAGTCGACGCCGGCGATGGTCGCGATCAGGCCGATGATGTTGAACCAGGCGGTAAACCATCCCCAGCCGGGTCCGCCGAGCCGCGTGGCCCAGTGATACATCCCGCCCGAAGTCGGAAAGGCGGAGGCCAGCTCGGCCATGCTGGCGGCGACCGCGAGCGTGAAAAGCGCTACGAGCGGCCAGCCGAACGCCATCTCCGCCGGGCCGCCTTTATCCAACCCGTAATCGTAGAGTGTGACCGCGCCCGTCAGGATCGAGATGATGGAGAACGAGAGGGCGAAGTTCGAAAACCCGCCCATGGTGCGGAAAAGTTCCTGAGCGTACCCGAAGTGATGCAGGTCGTGGGCATCGCGCAACGCTTGCGAGTTCGGAGTTCGGAGTTGGGAAGTTCGGCGTTTGATTGTCCCCATAGCAACTCCGAACCTCGAACTGACCAACTTCGAACTGGGAACTCCGAACTGGGTAACTCCGAACTGAGCAACCGTCAGCGGTTGCGCAGATAGGACGTGAATCCTCCGACGAGAGCTCGTACTTCGTCGGCCATCGCGTAAAGCTCGCGAAACTGCGCTGGGGTGAGGTAGCCGATGTCGGTCGCGACGTACAAAAGCGATTGGACTTCCACTGCGGATCCTCTGGCGACGTCCAGAAAATGGGCAAAATCGCGGGTCGTTTTCCTCGCAAAGCCTTCCGCAACGTTACTCATCGCGGAGACGGCCGCTCGCCGGATCTGGTCCCTTAATCCCCAATCCTTGCTGAAATCGCCGGACGCGCTTACCTTGTAGACTTCCTTAACAAGTTGCCTCGCCTTCAGCCAGGCTTGGATCTCTTCAAAGTGCTTGATCGTCGCCACGACTCTAACTCCGAACTGCGAAACTCCGAACTCCGAACTGAATGACTCCGAACTGACTACAACGCGACGCGATACAGCATCTCCATGTCCGCGGCCGTCGTCGGGCGGGGATTGAGCTGGTGGCAGCCGTCCTCCATCGCTTTCGGAACCATGATGGAAATCATCTCCGCCTTGACGCCGGCGTCGCTCAGCCGCTTCGGGATGCCGATGTCAGTGTTCAGCTTCTCGATGGCGGCAATGGCGGCCTCGGCGGCCTGGTCGGCTGAGAGGCGGCGCGTATCGACGTCGAGCGCGCCGGCGAGGTCCACGAGGCGGTCGCGCACCACGGGCAGATTGAAGCGCATGACGTGTGGCAGCAGGATGCCGTTGGTCAGCCCATGGTGCAGTCCGGCGACCGTCGAGAGCGGATGCGCGAGCGAGTGGACGGTGCCCAGTCCTTTCTGGAAAGCCACCGCGCCCATCATCGCGGCGGCGAGCATTTCGGTGCGCGCCTCGAGGTTCTTCCCGTCGTGGACCGCGGTGCGCAGGTGGCAGTTGACCATTCGCACGCCCTGGAGCGCGATGCCGTCACACATAGGATGGTAGCCGCGCGCCAGGTACGCTTCGAGGTGGTGAGTCATCGCGTCCATGCCCGTCGCGGCGGTGAGGTGGGGCGGCAGGCCGAGGGTCAGCTCCGGGTCCTCGAGGGCGACGTTGGGCATGAGGTACGGGCTGAAGATGACGGTCTTGCGTCCGGTGGCCTTGAGCGTGATCACGGTGCTGCGTCCGACCTCGCTGCCCGTGCCCGCCGTAGTCGCGATGGCGATCATGGGCGGCAGGTTGGTGGTGATGTGGTCGCCGCCGTTCTTCAAGTCGTCGTATTGCTCGAGCGGCAGGGCGTGGGTCACTTTGAGGCGAATCGCTTTACCCGCGTCGATGGCGCTGCCCCCGCCCATGGCGATCACCGCGTCACATTTCTCGCTGCGGTAGATCTCGACGCCGGGGAAGACGCTCGCCTCGGTAGGATTTCCTTCCACGCGGTCGAACAGCGTCCAACCGGTGCCCGACTTGCTGAGCGGTGCCGTAAGTTTCTCAAGCAAGCCGGACTTTACAATGCCGGGATCGGTCGCGATCAGCGGCCGCTTGATGCCCAGGCCGCGTGCGACGTCACCGACCTGAGCGGCGGCTCCCGCTCCGAAAATGATTTTCGTCGGAAACGCCCAGGTGGAAAGCATAAGAGTCACTCAGTCATTCAGTCTGGGGTGGCTCGCGAGAGTGCAAGACTAAGTCAGATGATTTCGAAGTAGCGCTCGAGCTCCCAATCCGTCACGGCGCGCTCGTACTGCCGAACCTCCCACTGGCGCGTGCGCACGTAGTGGTCGATGAACTCCTCGCCCAGCAGTTCCTTTGCGGCGCGGCTCTGCTCGAGCAGCGCCGTCGCCGACTCGAGCGTCTTGGGGAGCGGCGGTGCGCTCGACTCGTACGCGTTCGCGCCGCACGCCGCGGGCAGTTCGAGTTGATGCTCGATGCCGTAAAGTCCTGAGGCGAGGCTGGCGGCGATGGCGAGGTAGGGATTGATGTCGGCGCCCGCCAGGCGATACTCGACGCGCACTGACTTCGCCGACGGCCCAAGCACGGCGCGCAGGGCCGCGGTGCGATTGTCGATGCCCCACGTCGCATTGGTGGGCGCCCAAACGCCGGGGACGAGCCGCTTGTGGGAATTCACCGTCGGGCAGAAGAGTGCCGTCATCTCGGGCATGAGTTGAAGCTGCCCCGCGAGATACTGCCTCATCAGCGTCGACATCCGGTCAGCCGCCGCGGAATCGTGGAAAAGATTCTTCGAGTGCTCGGCGTCCCACAAGCTTTCGTGCAGATGGCCGCTACAACCGGGCAAACTGGGACTCCACTTGGCCATGAAGGTCGCGATCAGCCCGCTGCGCGCTACAATCTGCTTGACGCCGCTCTTGAATAGCGCCGCTTTGTCGGCCGCGCGCAAGGCCGAGTCGTGCTTGATCGCGGTTTCGTAAACACCAGGACCCGTCTCGGTGTGGAATCCCTCGAGCTCCACGTCAAAGACGCGCATGGCGTCGAGAATGCCGTGCGCGAGCTCGGAGTAGACGCCCGTGCGCAGCACGCTGTAGCCGAACATCCCCGGCGAAAGCGGCTTCATGTCGCGATAGTGCTTCTCGCGCACCGAGTGGGAGTTCTCCTGGAAGATGAAGAACTCGTATTCGGTCGACACCTGGGGGTGGAATCCCATCCGCTCGGCCTTGGCGATGACGCGCTGGAGTACCTGGCGCGGCGAGACCGAGAGCGGCTGGCCGGCGTTGTCGTAGAAGTCGAGAATGAAGAAAGCAGTCGCGGGCTCCCAGGGGATGACGCGGAAAGTGGAGAGGTCGAGGCGCGCCAGCGCGTCGGGATAGCCCGTATGCCAGCCGGTGACCTTGACGTTGTCATAGAGCTGGTCCGACGAGTCCCAGCCGAAAATGACATCGCAGAACCCGAGTCCGGTCTCGGCGGCGGAATTAAATTTGTCACGGCTGATGTATTTGCCACGCAGGATGCCGTCGACGTCGAATCCGCCGACCTTGATTTTGGTGATGGCGTGCTGGGAGAGCAGCGATTCGATGGCTTTGATGTCCATAGGTCAGTCGGGAGTCGCTCAGTCAATCAGTCTGGGGTCGCTCGGTTGGGAGTCACTCAGTACTCAGTATCATCCTTGTGGACCGGTGCGCGTCGAGTTGAGCGAAGATAGGCTGTCAAGCCTCCTATCAAAGCGGCGGTCTCTTCGGCGGCTTTATACAGCCTCGAAAATTCTTGTGACTGAATGTATCCCACATCGGACGCAACATAGAGCAACGACTGGATCTCGACCGCAGAGCCCTTCGCTACGTCAAGAAAGTGCCGAAGTCTTTGTCGGTCTTCCGCGCAAAACCCTCCGCGATGTTCGTCATGCATGACACCGCACCTCGGCGTAGCTGGTCCCTCAGCCCGAAATCCTTCTTCAAACCGCCCTCCGAGCAAAGCTTGTAGATTTCGCGCACGAGATCTCTAGCCTTTTGCCACGCTTGAAGGTCCTCAAAACGCTTGACGGCTGCCAACGATGGACTCCAGACTGAGAGACTCCAGACTGAGAGACTCTAAAGGGCAACCCACACCGACTTGACCTGGGTATACGACTCGAGCGCGTGCGCGCCCATCTCGCGGCCGAAGCCGCTCTGCTTGTAGCCGCCGAATGGGGCGGCGCTGTCGAAGCCGTTGTAGGTATTGATCCAGACCACGCCGGCTTTGATCTGCCGTGCCAGGCGGTGGGCGCGGCCGACGTCCTTGGTCCAGACGGCGGACACCAAGCCGTAGACCGTGCCGTTCGAAATCGCGACGGCCTCCTCCTCGTCCTCAAACTTCATGGTCGCGAGCACCGGCCCGAAGATTTCCTCCTGCGCGATCTTCATCTGAGGCTTGACGCCGCTGAAGACGGTGGGCTTGACGAAAAAGCCCTTGGCCTTGTCGCCTTCGACGTCGCGCTCGCCGCCGCACTCGAGCCTCGCGCCCTCGTCGACACCGGATTTGATGTAGCCGAGGATGCGGTCAAGCTGACCTTGGGAAATCTGGGAGCCCATTTCGGTCTTGGGATCGAGGGGATTGCCGACGCGCATGTTCCTAGCCTTGTCCACCAGGCGCTCGAGGAACTGATCGTGGATGTCCTGGTGCAAGAGCAGGCGCGAGCCTGCCGAGCAAACTTCGCCCTTGTTGGCGTAGATGGCCCAGAAGGCGGCGGGGATCGCGGCGTCGAGATCAGCGTCAGGAAAGATGATGTTGGGCGACTTGCCGCCGAGCTCGAGCGACAGGCGCTTCAGGTTGCTCTCGCCGGACGCCTTGAGCAAAGCGCGAGCGCTGCGGATGCTTCCCGTGAAGGCGACTTTGTCCACGTCCATGTGCCGCCCGAGCGCCTCGCCTGCTTCAGGACCGTAGCCGGTCACCACGTTGACCACGCCGTCCGGCACGCCTGCCTCCTGGCAGATTTCCGCGAGGCGCAGCGTCGTAAGCGGAGTGAGCTCCGAAGGCTTGATGACGCAGGCGCAGCCGGTGGCGAGCGCCGGCGCCACTTTCCAGGCCGCGAGCAGCATGGGATAGTTCCACGCGGTGATCATGCCTACCACGCCGACCGGCTCGCGCAGCGTGTAGTTCAGAAACGGGCCATCCACTGGGATGACCTCGCCGTGCAGATTCCGCGCCCAGCCGGCGTAGTAGTAGAAAATGTCGGAGGAGGGCTTCATGTCGCCGCCGCGCGCGCCCTTCAGCGTCTTGCCGGTGTTCAGCGACTCGAGCATCACCAGTTCGTCACGATGCTGGTCGATCACCTCGCCGATCCGCCAGAGGAGCTTCGAGCGCTCCGACGCGTTCATCTTGGGCCAGGGACCGCTCTCGAACGCCTGGCGCGCCGCCTGGACGGCGCGATCGACGTCGGCTGATTCACCGCGCTCGGCCGTCGTCAGCAGCTCGCCGGTCGCGGGATTGATGACGTCAATCTTTTTGCCCGAGGCGCATTCGCTAGGCTTGCCGGCGATCCAGAGTCTGCCAGGCTTCAGTTTTTGCTGAACCACACTTGCGTCCATGCCGGAAACTCCCCTTGTTTTCTCAATCTGATCGCTCGATGGCTCTAGATTGTACCGGAATCAAGCCTCAGGCGGACAGGTTTTCGACCTGCAAAACGAAAATGCAGAGTGGAAGATAAGACGGATAGGCACCGATCCCACCGCGCAGGACTGTCTTGTCATCGTCGGTGAGCTTGTAGGCAAACCCGAAGCGCGGCAAGCGTTTCGAAATGGCGCAGAGGCCTTGCGGGATGCCAGCCTGGGACGCGGTTTCAACGGGGATGCACGTCGCACCCTTGATGGACAAAGGGTGGTTAGCGAGCCCGGGGATGGCCGAGTTCGGGCAGGCGTCAAACAACTGGAGGAACGAGGTCGCCAGGAGCTTGGCAAATCCGTCAGGGTAGACGGCTCCGCCAGCGAGCGGAGTTTGGATGAAATCCGAGGGTGGGCGCGAGATTGTTGGACAGGTTAGGGTGCGCGGGCAGAATGGCGGACCTTATGCCTGGCGTACGCTTACGGCGCGCGGCCCCTTCTCTCCACGCTCCATCTCAAACTCGACGTTCTGGCCTTCCTTCAGTGAATCGAAGTCGAGACTCTGAAGGCTGCTACGGTGAAAGAACACTTCTTGCCCGTCGGCGGTCCGGATGAAGCCGAACCCACGATCGCGGATGATGCGCTTGATAGTTCCCTGCATGGCTACCTCGATGGGCCGTGGAGCTGCGGTTCTGCGGCGGGCCTTTGCCGGGCGGCATCAACCGGAGAATCTCTCCTGGGCGGCAGGCAAACTCTACCAGCAGGCTGAGGCCTTGTCAAACGGGATTCGGAGCGGGTTGGGTCGAAGCGGGGCGCTTGGGGCGGCCTCCGGTCGATGGTCAAGGCGCGGTTCGAAACGATGCGACCGCATCTTCGACGGCGGTGTAGTTCTCGAAGACAGTGCTCAGGCGGGTAATCTGCAACAGGTCGCGGATGCGCGTGGTGAGATGAGCGAGCTTCAGGTCCCCCTCGTGCTTGCGAGCCGTCGTGTAACAGGCGATCAGGGCGGCGAGTCCCGAACTGTCGACGTAGGTCACCTCGCGCAGGGTGAGAACGATTTTGCGGTGCCCCGCCTCGACCAGATCGTTGAGCCGGGACCGGAGTTGGGCGGTTTCCGGGCCCAAGGTCAGGCGCCCGCGCAAATCGAGGATCAGCACGTCGCCCTGCTTTTTCTCGACGATGTAGAGCGGCATAGATTCAGCCTGTACGTCGTGAGGATCCGACCCCGGAAAATCAAGCGTCGCTGCCCGCTACCCATTTCCGTCGGGCCTGCCGGATGACGATGCAGCTCAGCGCTAGGTACGTGCTTTGCATCCTATCACGGGCTTCGCCCACTTGCCCACCCATCGCCACGCATCGCGGCCAGACCGTCTGTTCGAACAACTCCTTCTCCAATGTCAATTCACGGTTTGTTCTGGAACGTGATACAGTGTTCCCACTTTTCACCCCGAGGAGGTCCTGATGTCGCGAACCAACCTGTCCCGTAGAAAATTTCTTTCGGACGTGGCGGCGGGTTCGACCGGTGCGGCGCTGGCTTCGCTTCCGGCCGCCGCGGCAGACGGCGGAGCCGCGCCCCCTGCGCCCGCGACCATGGAGTCCTACCCCATCGCCGAACCCGGCAAGGGCGCGGCGCTCGATCATCTGAAGATCGTCACCGCCTCCGGAATCGCGCCGTTCTACCAGGGGAAGATCCGTGGACTCGCCCCCGGAATCGAGCTCAAGCTTTGTGCCTCCGGCGACGAGTTCAACCGCGAGGTGGCCGACGCGCACGTGATTTTCGGCGGCTTCTCGCGAGCCGACTTGGCAGCGGCCAAGCAACTGCGCTGGATCCAATACGAGGCTGCCGGGGTCGAGCACGTCCTCTGGCCGGAACTCGTCGAGAGTCCCATCGTCCTGACCAACATGCAGCGTATCTACTCGCCCGTCATCTCGGAGTCGGCCATCGGGCTGATGCTGGCGCTGGCGCGCGGCATCCCGCGTTACACGCTCCAGGCGCACGAGCACGCGTGGGAACCGATCCAGGGATTGGTGGAACTCACCGGCATGACGCTCGGTCTGGTAGGCCTGGGGGGCATCGGGACGGACACGGCGTATCGCGCCCACTACGGATTCAACATGAAGATCATCGCCGTCGACCCGAAGCCGATTCCCCAACCCGGCTTTGTGGCCGAGCTGCACTCGCCGGACTGGCTGCCGCAGATGGTGCCGCAGGCCGACATCCTGATGAGCGCCGCGCCTCACACGCCGATCACCGAGGGCATGTTCAACCAATCGATCTTCCACGCCATGAAGCGGAGCGCTTTCTTCATCAACGTGACGCGCGGCAAATTGGTGAATACCCCGGACCTGGTGCGCGCGCTCGAAGAGCACTGGATCGCGGGCGCCGGCCTCGACGTGACCTATAAGGAGCCGCTGCCCCCCGACGAGGCGCTCTGGCGCGCGCCCAACGTGATTATCACGTGTCATACCTCGGGCTGGTCACCCAAGGTCGAGGGCCGTTTGATGGATTTGTTCAGCGAGAACGTCCGGCGCTACGTCGCTGGCCTGCCGCTGCTCAACGTGGTTGACAAGAAGCGCGGGTACTGAGCCCGAAGATGACGCTGTGCCCGTTACTTCCCGTCGCCGCCGGACTGTCCCTTGGCGCGCTGGTCGCGCAAGACGGCTTTGCGGCTCAGGCGAATCTTGTTGCCGTCGATCGAGATCACCTTGACCAGAAGCTGGTCGCCTTCCTTGAGCTCCTGACGGATATCGCGGATGCGATGCTCGGCCACCTCGCTGATGTGGAGCAAGCCGTCGGTGCCGGGGAAAATCTCGACGAAAGCTCCGAAGTCAGCCAGCCGGACGACCTTGCCCAGATAGGTTTTGTTGAGCTCCGCCTCAGCCAGCAGATCCTTGATCATCTTGATGGCCTTGTCAGCCGACTCCTGTTCGGTGGCGGCCACGTTCACGCGCCCGTCGTCTTCCACGTCGATCTTGACTCCGGTTTGCTCGATGATCCCGCGGATCACCTTGCCACCCGGTCCGATAAGCTCGCCGATCCTGGACGGATTGATGCGCAGGGTGAAGATGCGCGGCGCGTACGCGGAAATGCTGGTGCGCGGCTCGGCGAGCGTCTCGAGCATCTTGCCGAGGACGTGCAGGCGTCCGGCCTTGGCCTGTTCGAGCGCCTCCGCCATGATTTGCGGCGTGACGCCCGAGATTTTGATGTCCATCTGAAGCGCCGTGATGCCGTCCTTGGTGCCTGCCACCTTGAAGTCCATATCGCCGTAATGGTCTTCAGCGCCTGCGATGTCGGTGAGGATGGAATACTTCTCGCCTTCTTTGACGAGTCCCATGGCGATGCCCGCCACCGGCGCCTTGATCGGCACGCCGGCATCCATCAGCGCCAAGCATCCGCCGCAGACCGTGGCCATCGACGACGAGCCGTTCGACTCCAGGATGTCGGACACGACGCGAATCGTGTAGGGGAAAGCGTCCTCGCCGGGGATGAGCGAGATCAGCGCGCGCTCGGCCAGATTGCCGTGCCCGATCTCGCGCCTTCCGGGACCACGCAGGAAAGCCACTTCGCCCACGCTGAAGGGCGGGAAGTTGTAGTGCAGCATGAAGCGCTTGAACGATTCGCCCTCGAGCACGTCGAGCCGCTGCTGGTCTTCCGCCGTCCCCAGGGTGGCCGTCACCAGCGCTTGAGTCTCGCCGCGCGTGAACAGGGCCGAACCGTGGGTGCGCGGCAGCATCCCCACTTCGCACGTGATCGGTCTGACCTGATCGAAAGCCCGTCGGTCGGGCCGCTGACGCTTCAGGACCACGTCATCGCGGAAGAGCTTCTCTTCCAGCGCTCCGAACGCGTGCTTCACTTCGCGCCGCTTGTCCTCATCGTCCTCCGGGTAACTCTCGAGCAGCGCTTTGCGAATCTCGACGATTTTGTGATGGCTGTCGAGCTTCGGATACTTCGAGGTGTCCATCGCATCGTGAAGCTGCGCCCTGACCTTGTCGGCCACTTCCTTGTGGAGCGCCTCGTTGCGAACGGGTGGTGTGAAATCGCGCTTCTTAAGGCCCATCTTCTGGAACAATTCTTTCTCGACGGCGACGATCTTGCGAATCTGGTCGTGGGCGAAGTGGATGGCGTCGAGAATCGTGGCTTCCGACACTTCCTTCGCGCCCGCCTCGACCATGACGATGGCGTCCTCGCTGCCCGCGACGATCAGGTTAAGCAGGCTGGTCTTCATCTCGGCGTAGCTCGGATTGGTGACCAGTTGCCCGCCCACCAGTCCCACGCGCACAGCGGCGATAGGGTTGTAGAACGGAATGTCCGAAAGGTAGAGCGCCGCGGAACCCGCGACCACGCCCACCACGTCCGGGTCGTACTCGGAATCCGCCGACAGCACCATGGCGATCACCTGGGTTTCGTCCTTGAAGCCCTCGGGGAAGAGCGGCCGGCAGGGGCGATCGATCAGCCGGCTGGTGATGATTTCCTTTTCGGTGGGGCGTCCTTCGCGCTTGAAGAATCCGCCGGGGATTTTGCCTGCGGCGTAGTTGTATTCGCGATAGTCGACGGTCAAGGGAAAGAAGTCGATGCCTTCGCGCGGGTCGGCGGTACAGGCGGTCGCCAGGACCACGGTATCGCCAAAGCGGACGAGCGCGGCTCCATGGGCCTGTTTGGCGACTCGTCCACACTCAATCGTCAGGGTGCTATGCCCTAAGGGTATGCTTACTTCCTGCATTGTGTATCCTCCATGCGCTCCTTTGAGCGCCGTGCCTCGGGGCGGACCGGAATGAACTGCCGCCCTCGGTGCGCGTCCTTCGCGGGACGCGCGGTCGTAACTCCATGATTTTCAGTCTTCAAAGTTTCCGGGGATTCGAGAAGCGAGGCGAACCGGCTGGGCCTCATCCAAGGCGCACGGCAGGGAAGCCAAATCACCACCCTGGCAGCCTGAATCGGGAGGGTCGCTGGAAGTCCTTGAAGTTTCGAATTGCTACACTCAGAATCGTCAGATCGCAACCGCGCTACTTGCGGATGCCCAAACTCTCGATGACCTGCTTGTACTTCTCGGGATTCCGGGTCTTCAGATACTCGAGCAGCCGCCGGCGCTTGCCCACCATCACCAGCAGGCCGCGTCGCGATGCATGATCTTGGCGGTGTACCTGGAAATGGTCGTTCAGGTAAGCAATACGCTCGCTCAGCAGCGCAATCTGCACTTCCGGCGAGCCAGTGTCGGTAGGATGCACCCTGTAATGGTCGATTACACTTGCCTTGGATTCCCGGGTCAACGGCATCCGCTATCTCCTCACTTTTTACCCTGATACTTTGTCGTCTGTAAGAATAGCACGAAGGGCGGCGTTTAGCAAAAGGTAATGGAATGGAGTCACATCAAGCTGTCTCTGTAAGAAACGCGAGGGTGTGCGTTTTCATTTCGAAGTGGCTGAAGATGGCGTAGAAGATCCGGTCGACGCTGGCCACGTAGGGCAAGAGAGGAGGAAAGGGTTAACCGAGATCACTAGTTCCGGGAAAGCGAGACAGCCCGTAGACCAGCGCCACAAGCTGACCTCCTCACGGGGGACAGCTTAGCGATGCCATACGGTTCCGTTCCACCTCCAAGTTACGCCGTTTTTCTTCGTTGTTTCTCCATACTTTGTTCCTCTGACCAATGGCGGTTGATGACTTTGGCTCTTGCCGTAGACCGGGAGATCGATCGTGGGATTGTAGGCGCTCGCTGAGGAGGTCTGCTCCCGCCTATCGGGGTCTTTCCGTGCTGTGGAAAAAGTCGAGGGGTAACTCATGATGTGGATCCAATCCTCGAGACTCGTTCTCTTGATCTCCATCGGATCGCTGTCGAGCAAGCCGACTCCAGAGCAATCTTGGAGCTGCCCTTTGAATTCCTTAGGACCGATCATCACCAGTAGCTTCTTGTGGCCGGCTCCGAATTTTTTCTCGACGAACTTGGCGAACAGACCTTCTTTTCCTCCATAAAGGGTGTCGATCCCCGCCCAGGTGGGATCGGCGTTCACGTCCGTCCACAGTTTGGAATGTGACTGAAACGTTCGGTTGTAGTCCCCGAAGATGAGGAGGGCATACTTGGTTCCCACATCGTTATAAAGATACAGTCTTCCGAAGGAGTCCAACACCTTATACTTTTTCACATACTCCGCGAGGGACATGATGTTCCCTCGGAGGTCGTAGACGTTATCTACGCCGAACGCCGGGCCCTCGCGCAGGGCCTGGACATAGTCTTGAGCCTCATAGTCGGGGACGGGATCCCTTTCCTCTCCGCTGGATTGTATTTCTCGTACGATACCAGTATAGGTGGACATTTGGGTGCGATCTCCTCCATCGCGCAAAGGGCGGTCTCATTCCACGGCCATTCTCATTTCCTCAGTTAACCCCAGAACCACAGCCGGCACCCGGTAACGGTCGATCGAACTTTGTCCTGGATTCCCTGGATCAACGGCACCCGCGACGTGGACGTGGTCAAGCGTGAGGATGCGGCCTGGAAGGGCCCGCCAGTTTGCGGGGCGCTCACATGAGATTTATCGACAACTGAATCCCCCACTTGTTGCAGAACATCCTGGCGTTGTGCATGATGCCGGGGCTACAGGGCTCTAGCTTGACCTCGGAAACGCAGTCGGCAAAGCGTACTGGCTGGAAAATATGCGCCTCCATGAGCAGTTTGGTTGACTTGGTATCTTGGAGACAGAGTCCGTCCAGGCAACTCTTGATGAGGTCTTCACGCATGGGGCCGTCGGCTTTCAGGTAACTCGCTCCCAGCGTCTTGTAGGTCAACTGAGACTGCACGCCAGCGACATAGAAAGTGTCCTCGGGGTAATAAAGCGCATCGGCCTTCAACTTCTCGTTCAGAACGAGACAACTGTTCCCGTAGAGTATGCAGGAGCCGTGCGGCCGGCGCCCGTAGTTGACCGCAGCGAATACTTGCTTCGTCCTGGGGTTAAATTTAACGTTGGGGGATGCAAGTCCCGGTATCGAGGCGTCTCGCGGATTCAGCACCGGATCAAGGATCCCTTTGGGAGCGTCCGGGTTCGGGCTGAGCGGCACAAGCTTCCTACCAGCCATCATGCGTGACACGATGTTCTGCGGAGATTGCGTCCCCGGTGCGAGTCCGCGCTGGGGGGTCGATTGCCCACCGGCCCATCCGCCGAAGGTCACTCGATCGTCGGCGGCGACCCGCATCTCGGCAGGATTCTTCGGGTCCCTGTCGTCAAGCACCATCGCTCCGTCTTTGATGGCCCGTTCGTACATCTGCGCATAGGACTCGTAAGGGTTCTCCCTAGAGAACCACTTCACTGCCTCAAAGTTGATGGTCAGGTCTCTCGACTGGAGAGTTATTGTCAGCCGGTCGTAAATGTCCTCGCAGTATTCTTGTTCATGTCCTTTATATCCCTTCGGGATCCGGTTCGCGAGATCCTTCTTGAGTTGCTCCACGGTGTCTGCTCTGTATTTGTCCCCGAAATTGGTGTTGATCTCATGGGTCCGCGCATTCACGTAATGCTGCTGCACTACCGCCGCGCTCGGCTGCGCCGGTATCCATTTGTTTCCCATTTTCTGATTTCCCCCTTCTAACGAATGCAGGAGCGAGGATATCACGGCGAGTCGGCCGGAGTGAAGATGGCTACCGGTTGCCGCGAACCAACGACAGGAATTCGTCGCGCGTGTCTTTGCAAGTCCGGAAGACACCGAGCATGGCGGAGGTGACGGCGACCGAGTTCTGTTTCTCGACCCCGCGCATGATCATGCAGAGGTGGCGCGCCTCGACAATCACGCCCACCCCCTGCGGCTTGATCTTCTCCATCAGCGTCTCGG